>Ga0206798_1100_pt1 | contig 17705 bp, 26 predicted proteins | sample Alteio_BWOrgCont_66_FD_152893 | JGI IMG/M metagenome (GOLD analysis project Ga0206798, IMG submission 152893) | Enriched cells from forest soil in Barre Woods Harvard Forest LTER site, Petersham, Massachusetts, United States -... | ecosystem: Environmental > Terrestrial > Soil > Temperate forest >...
TTCGGCCAGCATCCGGTCCAGTGCCTCGGCCTGGGGAATGGTGCGGGGAAAGCCGTCGAACACCGCGCCATTCTTGCAGTCGGGCTGGTCATAGCGCTCGGCGATGATGCTGATCACGGTTTCGTCGGGCACCAGTTCGCCCCGGGCCATCAGCGCCTTGCAGGCCAGGCCCAGCTTCGTGCCGGCCTCGATCGCGGCGCGCAGCATGTCGCCGGTGGAAAGTTGCGGAAGCCCAAGTTTTTCGGTCAGCAGTTTTGATTGCGTGCCCTTGCCCGCTCCCGGGGGCCCGAACAGAACCAAATTCACTTGCGCGCCCCTCGCAGCTTCGACTTCTTGATCAGCCCTTCATATTGCTGGGCGATCAGGTGACTTTGAATCTGCGCCACCGTGTCCATGGTGACGCTGACCACGATCAGGATCGAGGTGCCGCCCAGCGAGAAGCTGACATTGTATTTGTAGAACATGAATTCCGGTATCAGGCAGACAAAGGCCAGATAGCAGGCGCCGATCACTGTGACGCGGGTAACGGTATAGTCGATGAACTGCGCGCTTTTCTTGCCGGGCCGGATGCCGGGAAACACGCCGCCATATTTCTTGAGATTTTCCGCAGTCTCGTCCGGCGGAAAGACGATGGAGGTATAGAAGAAGGCGAAAAAGAAGATCAGCAGCGCATAAAGGATCAGGTAAAGCGGCTGGCCGCGGCTGAGATAGGTGACCATTGTGTGCAGCCAGCCGGACAGATTCTGCGCATTGAAGCTGGCCACGGTGGTTGGCAAAAGCAGGATCGAGCTGGCGAAGATGGGCGGGATGACTCCCGAGACGTTCAGCTTGATCGGCAAATGCGAGCTTTCCCCGCCATAGACCTTGTTGCCGACCTGGCGCTTGGGATAGGTGACGAACAGCCGCCGCTGGGCCCGTTCCATGAACACGATGAACAGCACCAGCAGCACCGCGAAAAAGGCGAAGGCCAGCAGCAGAAGCGGGTTGGTCGCGCCGGTGCGCGCCGATTCCAGCCCCTGCCCGATCAGCGCGGGAAAGCGCGCCACAATGCCGGCGAAAATGATCAGAGAAATGCCGTTGCCCACGCCGCGGCTGGTGATCTGCTCGCCGATCCACATCAAAAGGATGGTGCCGCCAGTCAGGGTGATCATGGCGCTGAAGCGGAAGAAGAAACCGGGATTGATCACGGCATGGCCCCAATGTTCCAGGCCGATGGCGATGCCGTAGGCCTGAACCATGGCCAGGCCCACCGTGCCATAGCGGGTATATTGGTTGAGGATTTTGCGGCCCGCCTCGCCTTCCTTCTTCAGGGTCTCAAGCTCGGGGAAAACCGTGGTCATCAGCTGAATGATGATCGAGGCGGAGATGTAGGGCATGATCCCCAGGGCGAAGATCGCCATGCGGCCCACCGCGCCGCCAGACAGGGTATTGAACACGTCCAGCAAGCCGGTTCCCTGCTGCTGCACTTGCAGCGCCAGGGCCGCGGGGTCGATGCCCGGCATGGGGATATAGGAGCCCAAGCGGGCGACGATCAGCGCGCCCAGCGTGAAAAAGATGCGGTGGCGCAGCTCATGAGCCTTGCCCAAGTTACCGAAATTGAAATTGGCGGCCAGTTGTTCGGCTGCAGATGCCATATGCGACTCCACCGGCCGGACTTATATCTAAAGGGGGGGCCGGCCCGCTCTTATATAGGGTTTGGCCCTCTGCTTGCGAGGGCCGGGGACGTATTTGGCCCTCAAGCGTGGCCGTTGCGTGACACGCGTTTGGCGGCGGAATCGGTGCGGCGCTTCTGGCGCTTGCCCGGTTCGCCCTTTTTGTTACGGTAAACGGCCTTTTTGAAATGGGTGGTGACGCTGCCGCCGGCCTTTTCGACCGCTTCGCGGGCGCCGGCGGAGACGCCAGCCACCTCGATCTCGATTTTCGCCGTGATGCCGCCCTTGCCGAGCAGGCGCACGCCGTCGCGGCTCTTGTGGACAAGGCCGGCCTTGCGGAGGGTTTCCTCGGTGATCTTGCCGTCATTCTTGAGGCGCTTGTCGTCAATCGCCTTCTGGATGCGGTTGATATTCACTTCCGCGAAATCGTTGCCGAAAATATTGTTGAAGCCGCGCTTGGGCATGCGCATGTGCAGCGGCATCTGGCCGCCTTCAAAGCCATAGACCTTGGTGCCGGTGCGCGCCTTGGCGCCCTTGACGCCGCGGCCAGAGGTTTTGCCCAGACCCGAGGAGGAGCCCCGCCCCAGCTTGTCCTTGCGCTTGTGTGCGCCAGGATTGTTGCGAATTTCGTTCAGTTTCATCTCAGCCCTCGACGATCTCAACCAGATGCTTGACCGCATGGATCATCCCGCGCACCGAAGGCGTATCTTCAAGTGTGCGGGTGCGGCGAATTTTGCCCAGGCCCAAGCCGCGCAAAGTCGCGGCCTGACTCTCGGGCTTGCGATTGGCGCTCTTGATCTGGCGCACCGTAAGCGTTTTGCCGCCCGGTTTTTTGGAAGCTTTCTTCTCGGCCATGACGCTGTTCCTTATGCCGCAGTTTCGGCCGCGCCTTCGCGCTTGGCCAGGATCTCGGCCACCGAACGGCCACGGCGATTGGCCACCATGCGGGGGCTTTGCTGATTCTTGAGCGCGTCAAAGGTGGCGCGCACCATATTGTAGGGATTGGAGGTGCCCAGCGACTTTGACACCACATCGCCCACGCCCAACGCCTCGAACACCGCGCGCATCGGGCCGCCCGCGATAATGCCGGTGCCGGCCGGTGCCGGACGCAGGATCACCTTGCCGGCGCCGTGATGGCCGCGCACTTCGTGATGCAGAGTGCGGCCGTCCTTGAGCGGAATGCGGACCAATGATTTTTTGGCTTCGTCGGTGGCCTTGCGGATGGCTTCCGGCACTTCACGCGCCTTGCCATGGCCATAGCCGACCCTGCCCTTCTGGTCGCCCACCACCACCAGCGCGGCGAAACCGAAACGCCGGCCGCCCTTCACCACCTTGGCGACACGGTTGATGTGCACCAGCTTGTCGATGAATTCATTGTCGCGGTCGTCGCGGTCACGTCCGCGGCCGCGCTTGTCATCCCGTTGTCCGTCACGCGCCATTGTTTTGTTCCCTAAAATTCCAGGCCGCCTTCGCGCGCGGCCTCCGCCAGCGCCTTGACGCGCCCATGATAGATATAGCCGCCACGATCGAACATCACCTGCTTGACGCCCTTGGCCAGCGCCCGTTCGGCGATCTTCTTGCCGACATGGGTGGCGGATTCGACGTTATAGCCCTTGCCCTTGTTTTCCTTTTCGGCGGTCGAGGCCGCGGCCAGGGTGACGGCTTTGGCGTCGTCAATCACCTGGGCATAGATATGCTTGCCCGAACGGAAGACCGACAGGCGCGGCCTTGTGCCGTGGCTGGAAAGCCGGTAGCGGGTGCGCCCCTGGCGCTTTTTGAACAGTGGTTTGGTCATCTTACTTCTTCTTGCCTTCCTTGCGGCGGACATATTCGCCTTCATAGCGCACGCCTTTGCCCTTGTAGGGCTCCGGCGGGCGCCAGCCGCGAATCTCGGCGGCGACCTGGCCGACCAGTTGCTTGTCTATGCCGGTGATCGCGATCATGGTGGGCTTCTCGGTCACGATGGAGATGCCGACCGGGATCGGATAAGGCACGTCATGGCTGAAGCCGAGTTGCAGGTTCAGGGTTTTTCCCTGCACCGCGGCGCGATAGCCGACGCCCTGGATTTCCAGCTTCTGGGTGAAACCCTGGGTGACGCCCACCACCAGATTGTTGACCAGGCTGCGGGACAGGCCCCACATCTGGCCGGCGTGCTCCTGCGCCTTGTCGGCGACGACGGTGATGCCGTGCTCGTCCACCTTGGCGGAGACTTGGGGCACCAGCTTGACGCTGAGTTCGCCCTTGGGACCCTTGACCTTCACAGTCTGGCCATCCACCGAGGCGGTGACACCCTTGGGAAGCGCGACAGGTTTTTTGCCGATGCGGGACATGGAAGCTTTCCTTAAAAGACCTGACAGAGAACTTCGCCGCCGACATTCTTTTCGCGCGCCGAGCTGTCGGTCATCACGCCCTGCGGCGTGGAGAGGATCGAGACGCCCAGGCCCTGGCGGTGGGGCTTGAGTTCGCGAACCGAGGAATAGACGCGGCGGCCCGGGGTGGAGATGCGCTTGAGCTCGCGGATCACCGGTTCGCCCTCATGATATTTGAGTTCGATTTCCAGCTCCTTGTGGCCCTTGAACTCAACCTCGGCATAGCCGCGGATAAAGCCTTCAGCTTGCAGCACCTCAAGCAGGCGGATGCGCAGGCGCGAGTTGGGCGAACGCACGGACGAGGCACGGCGCATCTGGCCATTGCGGAGGCGGGAAAGAAGATCGCCAATCGGATCGGTAATCATGGTGTCTCCTTACCAGCTCGCCTTGGTCATGCCGGGAATCTGGCCGAAATTGCTCAACGACCTCAGCGCGATACGGCTGAGCTTGACCTTGCGATAATAGCCCTTGGAGCGGCCCGACAGTTCGCAGCGGTGGTGAATGCGAACCTTGGACGAGTTGCGCGGCAGCTTGGCCAGCTTGAGCCGCGCCGCGAAGCGATCTTCGGCGGGGACTTTCATGTCCTCGGCGATCGCCTTCAGCGCCGCGCGCTTGACGGCATATTGCGCGACCAGCTTTTCGCGCTTTTTGTTCCGGTTGATCTGGCTCTGTTTCGCCATGGTGTTCGATCGCCCTTAGTTCGTCGTGAATGGAAACTGGAAGCCTTCGAGAAGCGCCTTGGCTTCCGCGTCAGTCTTCGCAGAGGTGTTGAAGATGATGTCCATGCCCCAGACCGTCTCGGTCTTGTCGTAGTCGATCTCCAGGAACACGATGTGCTCTTTCAGGCCCATGGCGTAATTGCCGCGGCCGTCGAAGCTTTTGGGATTGACGCCACGGAAGTCACGCACCCGGGGCAGCGCCATGGTGATCAGGCGGTCGATGAATTCGTACATCAGATCGCCGCGCAACGTCACCTTGGCGCCGATCGCCAAGCCTTCGCGGATCTTGAAGGTCGCGATCGCCTTTTTGGCGCGGGTCATCACCGCCTTCTGGCCGGCGATGGCGGTGAGATCGTTCAGCGCCTGCTGGATCTTTTTGGAATCCGAAGCCGCCTCGCCCGCACCGATGTTCAGCACCACCTTGTTGATGCGCGGCACCTGCATCGCGTTGGTGTAGCCGAACTTCTTCATCAACTCGGCCTTGATCGTGTCGTTGTAGCGCTGCTTGAAGCGCGGCACATAGCCCTTCTCGGTCTGGCGTTCGCCGACGCCGACCTGGGTGCCGGCGTTGACGGCGCGGCGCTCTTTCTTGTTCGCCTTGGCCTCGGCCTTGGCGGCTTCCTGCGGATTGCGGCTGTTGATACCTGCGTCAGACATCGATGACCTCACCAGACTTCTTGGCGACACGTACCTTGCGGCCATCGCCCAGCGTCTTGAAACCAATGCGCGTGGCGCCGCCCGATTTGGGATCGACATGCGCCAGATTGGAAATATGGATGGACGATTCCTTGCTCACGATGCCGCCGGCCTGCGTCTGGGTCTGGCGCTGATGGCGCTTGACCATGTTGACGCCCTGCACCAAGGCACGACCCTCGTCGGGAAGCATCTTGAGTACTTCGCCCTTCTTGCCCTTGTCGCGGCCGGTGGTAACGATGACCCGGTCGCCTTTGCGGATATTGCTCATCTAGAGGACCTCCGGCGCGAGCGAAATGATCTTCATCTGGTTCTTGGCGCGCAGCTCGCGGGTGACGGGCCCGAAGATGCGGGTGCCAATCGGCTCGCCCTGCGCGTTCACCAGCACCGCGGCATTGCCGTCGAAGCGGATCAGGCTGCCGTCGGGACGGCGCACGCCCTTGGCGGTACGCACCACCACGGCCTTGAGCACTTCGCCCTTTTTCACGCGGCCGCGCGGAATGGCTTCCTTGACGGAAACCACAATGATGTCGCCGACATCGGCGTAGCGGCGGTGCGAACCGCCCAGCACCTTGATGCACATCACGCTCTTGGCGCCGGAATTGTCGGCGACGTCGAGTTCTGTGGACATCTGAATCATGACAAAAAACTCCTAATTCGCGTCGTTATTTGCTGACGCGTTCCAGCACTTCCCAGCTTTTGAGCTTGGAAAGCGGCCGGCATTCCTGAATACGAACGACATCACCTGTCTTGAACTCACCCTTTTCGTCATGGGCGTGATATTTTTTCGAGCGGCGGACAGTCTTGCCCAGCACCGGGTGAATGAAGCGGCGTTCCACCTTCACCACCACCGTCTTGGTGTTCTTGTCACTGACCACGGTGCCTTGCAGGATGCGTTTGGGCATTTGTCTCTCTTTATGCCTTGGCCGAGATGCGACGCTGTTCGTTGAGTATGGTTTCGATGCGGGCGATGTTCCGGCGCAGCACGCGGATGCGGCCGGTATTCTCGGCCTGGCCGTTGGCGCGCTGAAAGCGCAGATTGAACTGCTCCTTCTTCATGCCGGTCAGTTCGGTGCCCAGCTCATCGGCGCTTTTGGCGCGGAAATCGTCGGCCTTGGACGAGGTTCTGGCCGAGGCGACTTTTTTCGCCTTGCTGGCCTTGCTCGTTTTGCCGGTTTTTGCTGCTTTTTTCGCCATGGGTTTCTCTTACGCGCTGCGGACGATGAATTTGGTGTGGATTGACAATTTGGCGGCGCCCAGGCGCATCGCTTCCTTGGCGGTTTCCAGGTCCACGCCGTCAATCTCGAACAGGATGCGGCCGGGCTTGACCTTGGCCACCCAGAATTCCGGCGCACCCTTGCCCGAGCCCATGCGCACTTCGGCGGGCTTCTTGGACACCGGCACATCCGGGAAAATGCGAATCCAGACGCGGCCGGCGCGCTTCATTTGACGGGTGATGGCGCGGCGCGCCGCTTCGATCTCGCGCGCATTCAGCCGTTCCGGCTCCAGGGCCTTGAGGCCATAGGCGCCGAAATTCAGCGAAGTACCCGCCTTGGCCGGACCGTGGATGCGGCCCTTGAACTGCTTGCGGAATTTTGTGCGCTTGGGTGACAGCATGGTTCTTCTCTTTACTCGGCGGCAGCGGGCGCGCGGTCGCGATCGCGTTCACGCGCGGGACGGTTGCCGGCATCGGCGTCGGCTTGGCGCTTCTCGGTGGCGAAGGGATCGTGTTCCATGATCTCGCCCTTGAAGATCCAGACCTTGACGCCGCAGGTGCCATAGGTGGTGAAAGCGGTGGCGATGCCGTAATCGATGTCGGCGCGCAGCGTGTGCAGCGGCACCCGGCCTTCGCGATACCATTCGACGCGGGCGATTTCCGCTCCGCCCAACCGGCCGCCACAGGTGATGCGGATGCCCAGCGCGCCAAGGCGCATCGCGGTCTGCACCGCGCGTTTCATCACCCGGCGGAACGCAACCCGGCGCTCCAGCTGCTGGGCGATGTTTTCGGCCACCAGCTTGGCGTCAACCTCGGGCTTGCGGATTTCCACGATGTTCAGATGCACTTCATCGGCGGTGAACTTCTGGACATCGTTTTTCAGCTTGTCGATGTCGGCGCCCTTCTTGCCGATCACGACGCCGGGGCGCGCCGAATGAATGGTCACCCGGCATTTCTTGTGCGGGCGCTCGATCACGATGCGCGAAACGCCCGCGGCCTTGAGCTTGTCGCTGAGATAATCGCGAATCTTGATGTCTTCCTGCAGGAGCTTGCCATACTCCTTCTTGCCCGCGTACCAGCGCGAGTCCCAGGTCCGGTTGATGCCCAGACGCAAGCCAGTGGGGTTGACCTTCTGACCCATTACGCTTTCTCCTTTGCTGCGCTGCGCGCAGGGGGCTCCTTGCCCGACTTTTTGGCGGCGGATTTTTTCGCCGCCGGCTTTTTGGCGGGCGCCTTGCCCCCGGATTTCTTTCCGTCGGCCTTGGCTTCGTCCGCCTTGGCGGCGAGCTTCTTGTCTTCTTCTTCGCGCTTTTCCTCGACCACAATGGTGATCTGGCTGAAGAACTTCTCGATGCCGCCCGAATTGCCGCGGGCGCGGGCATGAAAACGCTTCATCACGATATTCTTGCCGACGCTGGCCTCGCTCACCACCAGATCGTCCACATCGAGATCGTGATTATTCTCGGCGTTGGCGATGGCGGACTGGAGAATTTTCCTCACATCCTTGGCGATGCGCTTGGGCGAGAAGCTGAGATCGGTAAGGGCGCGGTCAACCTTCTTGCCCCGGATGGTCTGGGCCACCAGGTTCAGCTTGCGGGGCGAAACGCGAATGTTGCGGCCGATCGCCATCGCCTGATGGTCCTTGAGTACGCGCGCGCGGGATTCCTTGCCCATCAGGCCCTCGTCGCTTTCTTGTCGCCAGCCGACCCGCCAGCGCCGCCACCGGCGGCGGAATGGCCATGGAACACGCGGGTGGGCGCGAACTCGCCCAGCTTGTGGCCGACCATGTCTTCGGTCACCGCCACGGGAATGTGCTTGTGGCCGTTATAGACGCCGAAGATCACGCCGACGAATTGCGGCAGGATGGTGGAGCGGCGCGACCAGGTCTTGATCACGTCCTTACGGCCGGACGCACGCGCGGCGTCGGCTTTCTTGAGCAGATAGCCGTCGACGAAGGGGCCTTTCCAAACAGAGCGGGTCATCAGCTTTGTGTCCTGCCTTTGCGGGTGCGCACGATCATCTTGGTGGTGCGTTTGTTGGTGCGGGTTTTGCCGCCCTTGGTGGGCTTGCCCCAGGGCGTGACCGGATGGCGGCCGCCCTTGGTGCGGCCTTCGCCGCCGCCATGGGGATGGTCGATCGGGTTCATCGCGGTGCCGCGCACATGCGGGCGCTTGCCCTTCCATACATTGCGGCCGGCCTTGCCAATGATTTCGTTCATGTGATCGGGATTGGAAACCGCGCCCACCGTGGCCATGCAGGTCAGCGGAATCTTGCGCACTTCCGTGGAATTGAGACGCACCAGGGCGTAACCGGCGTCGCGGCCGAGATACTGGGCGTAGGTGCCGGCGGACCGCGCCACCTGGCCGCCCTTGCCTGGCTTCATTTCGATATTGTGGACGATGGTGCCCACGGGCATGGCGCTCAGCGGCATGGCGTTACCCGGCTTCACGTCAACCCGTTCGCCCGACACCACGGTGTCGCCCACGGCCAGACGCTGCGGCGCCAGGATATAGGCCTGCTCGCCGTCCTTGTATTTGATAAGAGCGATGAAGCTGGTGCGGTTGGGATCATATTCCAGGCGTTCCACCACCGCGGGCTGGTCAAATTTGCGGCGCTTGAAATCGATCAAACGGTAGCGCTGCTTGTGGCCGCCGCCTTGATAGCGCACCACGATGCGGCCGGTATTGTTGCGGCCGCCCTTGGAGGTTTTGCCCTCGGTCAACGCCTTGACCGGATCGCCCTTGTGCAGGCCGGACTTGTCGACCAGCACCAGCTGGCGCTGGCCGGGCGTTGTGGGTTTATATTGCTTCAATGCCATGGCTTAGAGACCCGTCGTAATGTCGATCTGGTGGCCCTCTTCCAGGGTCACGATCGCTTTCTTGAAATCACTGCGCGTATAGCGTTTGCCGCGGGCGAGCTTGCGCTTGCCCTTGACGATCACCGTGTTCACCGCCTTCACCTTGACCTTGAACAGGTCGGCGACCGCCTTGGCGATAGCAGGCTTGGTGGCGTCCAGCGTTACACGGAACACCACCTGGTTCGCCTCGGTCAGGCGGGTGGCCTTTTCGGTGATCACCGGCGAGAGAATGACGTCGTAATTGATGGTCATGCCCCACTCCCTTGACCAAGCCGTGCCTCGATTGCCTTGACGGCTGCCGTGGTCAGCACCAGCTTGTCGCTTCTCATGATGTCATAGACATTGATGCCCGAGACCGGCAGCAGCGCGACATCGCAAAGGTTGCGCGCCGAAAGCTGGAAATTCTTGTCGAACTCGCCATCCACCACCAGGGCGCGGCCGATTTTCATCTTGCCGAACTGCTTGGCCAGGGCAGAGGTCTTGATGTCTTTGCTCTTGGCTTCGTCGAGAATGACTATCGAGCCGGCCTTGGCCTTGGACGACAGAGCGTGCCGAAGGCCCAGCGCCTTGACCTTCTTTGGCAGGTCGAATTCATGGCTGTGCGCCACCGGGCCCATTGCCTTGGCACCGCCGACAAATAGCGGGGCGGAACGCGCGCCATGGCGGGCCTGGCCGGTGCCCTTCTGCTTGTATACCTTCTTTTTGGTGCGGTTCACTTCGGCGCGGGTGAGCACCTTGTGCTGGCCGGAGCGGCGCTTGGCGAGCTGCCAAACCACCACCCGCTGGATCAGGTCGGCGCGCGGCTCAAGGCCGAAGATCGCGTCGCTGAGTTCCACATCGCCGGCGGCTTTGTTGTCGAGACTGAGGATCTTGGTTTTCATGGCTTAGCCTTCCGCCTTCTGCTCGGGCGCCTTTTGTTCGGCCGGCTTGCCTTCGCGCTTTTTCACAGAAGCAGGCTGCGGCAGGTCCTTGTGCGGGCGCTTGACCGCGTCGCGCACCATCACCCAGCCGCCCTTGGAGCCCGGCACCGCGCCGCGCACCATGATCAACCCGCGCTCGACATCCACCTTGGCGACTTCGAGATTCTGGGTGGTGATGTTGTCCACGCCGTCATGGCCGTGCATCTTCTTGTTCTTGAAGGTCTTGCCGGGGTCCTGACGGCCGCCGGTGCCGCCCAGCGAGCGATGGCTGATCGAGACGCCGTGCGACGCCTCAAGGCCGCGAAAATTCCAGCGCTTCATCGCGCCGGTAAAGCCGTGACCCTTGGTGACGCCCTGGACGTCCACCTTCTGGCCGACCACGAAATGATCGGCCTGAAGGACGTCGCCGACTTCCAGCATGTCTTTTTCTTCAATGCGGAATTCGGCCACCTTCTTGCGGGGCTCCATCTCGGCCTTGGCGAACTGACCGCGTTCGGCCTTGTTGGTGTTTTTGGGCCTGGCGAAGCCGGACCCGAGCTGGACGGCGGTATAGCCGTTCTTCTCCTTGGTGCGGGTGCCAATGACGGCGCAGCCGTCGAGCTTGAGAACAGTGACCGGAACATGGGTACCATCCGCCTGGAATAGACGGGTCATACCGATCTTCTGCGTGATGACGCCTGTGCGCACCTGACGCTCCTTACAACTTGATCTCGACATCCACGCCCGCCGCCAGGTCGAGCTTCATCAGCGCGTCCACGGTCTGGGGGGTGGGGTCGATAATGTCGAGCAGACGCTTATGCGTCCGGATTTCGAACTGTTCGCGGCTTTTCTTGTCGACATGGGCCGAGCGGTTGACGGTGAAACGCTCGATGCCGGTGGGAAGCGGAATGGGGCCCCTCACCTGCGCGCCAGTGCGCTTGGCCGTATTGACGATTTCCCGCGTCGAATTGTCGAGAATCCGGTGGTCGAAGGCTTTCAGCCTGATGCGGATATTTTGATTCTGCATAGTCATAATCCTTCGGTCCCGGAAATCCGCTGCTTATTTAATAATCTTGGCAACAACACCCGCGCCGACCGTACGGCCGCCTTCGCGGATGGCGAAGCGCAGCTTCTCTTCCATCGCGATCGGCACGATCAGCTCGACTTCGCAACTGACATTGTCACCCGGCATCACCATCTCGGTGCCCGCCGGCAGCTTGACGATGCCGGTCACGTCGGTGGTGCGGAAATAGAATTGCGGGCGGTAATTGGTGAAGAAAGGCGTGTGACGGCCACCCTCATCTTTGGTCAGGATATAGGCTTCCGCCATGAAATTGGTGTGCGGCGTCACCGAACCTGGCTTGGCCAGAACCTGGCCGCGCTCAATGCCCTCACGTTCAATGCCGCGCAGCAGGGCGCCGATATTGTCGCCCGCCTGGCCCTGGTCCAGCAATTTGCGGAACATCTCAACCCCGGTCACCGTGGTCGAGGACGTCGGCTTGATGCCGATGATCTCGACCGTCTCGCCAACCTTCACCACACCGCGCTCCACGCGGCCGGTCACGACCGTGCCGCGGCCCGAGATCGAGAACACGTCTTCGATCGGCATCAGGAAGGGCTGGTCGATCGGGCGCTCCGGCTGGGGGATATAGGTGTCTACCGCTTTCATCAGCTCCAGGACGGCGTCATGGCCCATCTTGGGTTCCTTGCCTTCCAGCGCCATCAGCGCAGAACCGCGAATGATCGGAATGTCATCGCCGGGGAACTGATAGCTGGTGAGAAGCTCGCGCACTTCCATTTCCACCAGATCCAGAAGCTCCGGATCGTCGACCATGTCGCACTTGTTCATGAACACCACCAGCGCCGGAACGCCGACCTGGCGGGCCAGAAGAATGTGTTCGCGGGTTTGCGGCATCGGGCCGTCCGAGGCCGAGACCACCAGGATCGCGCCATCCATCTGGGCGGCACCGGTGATCATGTTCTTCACATAGTCGGCATGGCCGGGGCAATCGACATGGGCGTAATGGCGCGCCTTGGTCTCATACTCGACATGCGCCGTCGAAATCGTGATGCCGCGCGCCTTTTCTTCCGGCGCCTTGTCGATCTGGTCATAGGCCGTGTAGGTCGCGCCGCCCGTTTCAGCCAGAACCTTGGTGATCGCAGCCGTCAGCGAGGTCTTGCCATGGTCAACATGCCCGATCGTCCCGATATTGCAGTGCGGCTTGTTACGTTCAAACTTTGCTTTGGCCATGGTTATCTCTCCGTGTACTGAATTATCAGGTCAACTCTTTGGTGATTTCGTCGGAAACCGTCTGCGGAACCTGGGCGTAGTGGTGGAATTCCATCGAATATTGCGCCCGCCCCTGGGACATGGAGCGCAGCGTGTTGATGTAACCGAACATGTTGGCCAGCGGCACCATCGCCGTCACAACTTGGGCATTACCGCGCGAGTCCTGACCCTGCACCTGGCCCCGGCGCGCATTCAAATCGCCGATAACGCCGCCAAGGAAATCGTCCGGAGTCACGACTTCGACCTTCATGATCGGCTCGAGCAGCCTGACCGCGTGCCTGGCCTTGAGTTCACGAAACGCGGCACGGGCCGCGATGTCGAAGGTGAGCGCGTTGGAATCTACTTCGTGATATTTGCCGTCGGTCAGGGTCGCCTTGAAGTCGATCACCGGAAAGCCGGCGAGCAGGCCCGATTCCTTCTGCGCCTTGAGGCCCTTTTCCACCGAGGGAATGAATTCCTTGGGGATCGAGCCGCCAACTACGTCATTTTCAAAAACAAAGCCCGAACCCGGCGGCAGCGGTTCAAAATCGATGGTCACTTCGGCAAACTGGCCCGAACCGCCGGTCTGCTTCTTGTGGGTGTATTTGACGGTGACTGGCTTGGTCAGCGTCTCGCGATAAGCCACCTGCGGCGCGCCGACATTGGCGTCCACTTTGTAGGTGCGCTTGAGGATATCGACCTTGATCTCCAGATGAAGCTCGCCCATGCCCTTGAGGATGGTCTGGCCGGATTCCTGGTCGGTGGAAACGCGGAACGACGGATCTTCCTGGGCCAGGCGCACCAGCGCGAGCCCCATCCTTTCCTGATCGGCCTTGGTCTTGGGCTCAATCGCCACTTCGATGACCGGATCGGGGAATTCCATCCGCTCCAGGATCACTGGATGATTGGGATCGCACAGGGTTTCGCCCGTGGTGGTGAGCTTGAGGCCAGCAAAGGCGACGATATCGCCGGCATTGGCTTCCTTGATGTCTTCACGGCTGTTGGCATGCATCAGGAGCATGCGGCCGACGCGTTCGGTCTTGTCTTTGATGGAATTCAGCGCCCCGGTGCCCGAAGCGATGGAGCCGGAATAGACTCGCACGAAGGTGATCGAACCGACAAACGCGTCATCCATGATCTTGAAGGCCAGGCCCGCGAACGGCGCCTTGTCGTCGGCCGGACGCTCGACTTCCTTGCCTTTGAGGTCGACGCCCTTGACCGGCGGAATGTCGAGCGGGCTGGGCAGGTAATCCACCACCGCGTCGAGCAGCGGCTGCACGCCCTTGTTCTTGAAGGCCGAGCCGCACATCACCGGCACGAAATGGAACGCCATCGCGCCCTTGCGGATGCAGCGCTTGAGGTCGGCTTCCGATGGCTCCTTGGCCTGTTCCAGATAAGCTTCGAGCAGCACGTCGTCTTCCTCGACCGCCATCTCGACCAGATGGCTGCGCAGTTCGGCGGCCTTGTCCTTGTATTCGGCGGGAATTTCGACTTCGTCGAACTTGGCGCCCAGCTGTTCGTCGTGCCAGATCAGCGCCTTCATCTTGACGATATCGATGATGCCCTTGAAATCGGCTTCGACGCCGATCGGCCAGGTGATCACCATCGGGCGGGTGCCCAACCGGTCGATCATCATGTCGATGCAGCGCTGGAAGTCGGCGCCGGTGCGGTCCATCTTGTTGACGAAGCAGATGCGCGGCACGTGATATTTGTCGGCTTGGCGCCAGACCGTTTCGGACTGCGGCTCGACCCCGGCAACGGCGTCGAACACGGCGACCGCGCCGTCCAGCACGCGCATGGAACGCTCCACCTCAATGGTGAAATCCACATGCCCGGGCGTGTCGATGATGTTGATGCGATGGTCTTTCCAGAAACAGGTGGTGGCGGCGGAGGTGATGGTGATGCCGCGCTCCTGCTCCTGAGCCATGAAATCCATGGTGGCGGCGCCGTCATGAACTTCGCCGATCTTGTGGCTCTTGCCGGTGTAATAAAGGATGCGCTCAGTCGTCGTTGTCTTGCCGGCATCGATATGCGCGGCAATGCCGATATTGCGATACATGTTGAGCGGCGTGAGGCGAGCCATTGTATGTCCAGTTACCAGCGATAATGCGAGAAGGCGCGGTTGGCGTCGGCCATCTTGTGGGTGTCTTCGCGCTTCTTGACAGCCGAGCCGCGATTGTTGGCGGCGTCCATCAACTCGCCCGACAGGCGGCCGGTCATGGTGGGCTCATTGCGCTCGCGCGCGGCGGAGATCAGCCAGCGGATGGCGAGCGCGCGGCTGCGGTCGGTACGCACTTCGACGGGCACCTGATAGGTGGCGCCGCCGACGCGGCGGGACCGCACTTCCAGAGCGGGGGAAACATTGCGCAGGGCTTCGTGGAAAACCACCAACGGATCCTGCTTGGTCTTGGCGGCGATGGTATCGAAGGCACCGTAGATGATGCCTTCGGCGGCGGATTTCTTGCCGTCATACATCAGGCTGTTCATGAATTTGGCGAGAACCAGATCGCCGAATTTGGCGTCCGGGATGATTTCGCGGCGTTCGGCGCGGTGGCGGCGTGACATCTATATCTCCCTATTTTGGACGCTTGGCACCGTAGAGCGAACGGCGCTTCTTGCGGTCCTTGACGCCCTGGGTGTCGAGCACGCCGCGGATGATGTGATAGCGAACGCCCGGAAGGTCCTTCACGCGGCCGCCGCGAATGAGCACCACGCTGTGCTCCTGAAGGTTATGGCCCTCGCCGGGAATATAAGTCAGCGCTTCGAAACCGTTGGTCAGGCGCACCTTGGCGACCTTGCGCAGGGCGGAGTTCGGCTTTTTCGGCGTCGTGGTGTAGACGCGGGTGCAGACGGCGCGCTTTTGCGGGCAGTTCTGCAGGGCCGGAACCTTGTTGCGCTTGGGCTTGAAGCCGCGCGGCTTGCGAATGAGCTGATTGACTGTCGGCATTCGGACTTTCCTTTTGTCATCCGTGCGGCCGCACGGAATGAACGAAACCAAAAACCGGACGCGGGATGAAATCCCGGTCCGAACTTGCGGAGGACTGAGAAGGTAAATCCCTTCCGAGTCGCGCGTGTTCAAGCTCGTAAACTGGCTTCCCAACAGCGTTTTTCGCGTTTTCCGCGAGACAGCCTGCCCTGGAAGGTGGCGCTATATATCCATGGGGGGTGGCAGGGTCAAGCAGGTTAAAGCAAGGAAATTTCAACCGGCCGGCCCTCTGCTTTGGGCCTGTTCGGGCCTCCTCCGGCCTTATTGCGAGTAAGTCTCATTGACAGAAATCTCCGCCCCCAGTAGTTGAGAATAATTATCAATATCAGGGGATACCTTCATGAAAACTGCCATACTGGCCCTTTCCGGCGCCGGGCTTACCGCAACCGCTGCCCTCGCCCAGACAACCAACGACCAGGGCCTGGAAACAGTGGTGGTGACTGATACCAGGCTCGACCTGGACCTGCTCCCCGGAAAAATCCTGGATACCCCCGCTTCCATCGATGTGGTGCCGGCTGAGGTGATCAAGGAACAGGGCGTTACCAGCCTGCAGGATGCCCTGAAAAACGTGCCGGGCATCACTCTGAACGCCGGGGAAGGCGGCACCCATGGCGACCTGGTCAATTTGCGCGGCTTTTCGGCCGACGACGATTATTTCCTGGATGGCCTGCGTGACACCGGCCTCTATAACCGCGACTCCGTCGACTATGACTCCCTGGAAGTCCTGAAAGGGCCGGCCTCCACCCTGTTCGGACGCGGCACGACCGGCGGCGCCATCAATCAGGTTTCCAAATCGCCGCAGCTTCATCCCACCGAGGATTTCGCCCTGACCGGTGGCAACAATGGCGAAATCCGTGCCACAGCGGATGTGAATTATGTGCTGGGTGACACATCGGCAGTGCGGCTGAACCTGATGGGCCAGCGCAGCAATGTGGTGGGACGCAATTTCGCCCGCGCCCAGAAATGGGGCGCGGCGCCTTCCTTCGCATATGGCCTGGAGACCGACACTGTTTTCACGCTGCAATATCTGCACGAACAGGAAGACAGCATTCCCGATAACGGCCTTCCTTTCCTGTTCGGCGCGCCGACAGCGGTGAATCATCGCGCATCCTATTCCCTGCCCGCCGATGACCGTTTCAAGACGGACGTGGAAGTGCTGACCGGCAAACTCGAGCACAAATTCGATGATGTCTTCACCATTTCCGATTCAGCGCGCTTCGGCAGCTACTGGTTCGATTCGGTTCAGACCAACGCCACCTATGGCAGCGCCAACTGTTTCACCAGTACCACGTCTCCTTATTACTATGCCGGCGGTCCCCTCTGTTCGGGGATCAGTGGCACACAAACACCAACCACGACCTTCAATCCGCTGTTCCCGGTCGTCGGCACGCCGCTCTCGGCAGTCTATATTGAGCGTGACCGTCCCAGCGGCAAAGGCATCATCACGACATGGATGAACGCGACCGATCTCTCCGCCGATTTCATGACCGGCGGTATTCATCATCATCTGACTATCGGTGGCCAGATCGACATCGAGGACGCCTCGCTTACCCGCTATGTCAATCAAAATACCGTGATCGTTCCGACGCCGCTGCTGACGCCAAACCCTTACGAAAGTTTTCCGGGCCACCAGATCACCGTGAGTTCCCATCCGGTGACCAAAACCAGTACCCTGGGCGTCTATGCCGTGGATACCATCGATATCACCCCGCAGTGGAGCGTGATCGCCGCCATTCGTTTCGATAATTTCGGCGCCAATTATACCCAACCCCTGGGCAACGCTTCGCATTTCACCCACAAGGACAATATCGGCAGTCCGCGCGTCGCCCTGGTGTACAAGCCGGACGAAAATTCCAGCCTGTATTTTTCCTATGGCACCTCGTTCAACCCCTCGGCGGAGACCTTGTCGCTGTCCGCCAGCAACCAGGGGCTCGGACCGGAGCGCGACCGCACCTTCGAAGCCGGCGGCAAGATCAATGTGCTGGACGGCGCGCTGGCCTTGACGGCCGCAGCATTCAATACCGTCAAGACCAATGCGCGTATTT
>Ga0206798_1101_pt1 | contig 17640 bp, 14 predicted proteins | sample Alteio_BWOrgCont_66_FD_152893 | JGI IMG/M metagenome (GOLD analysis project Ga0206798, IMG submission 152893) | Enriched cells from forest soil in Barre Woods Harvard Forest LTER site, Petersham, Massachusetts, United States -... | ecosystem: Environmental > Terrestrial > Soil > Temperate forest >...
GACACTTTGTTGCAACCGGAAGGTGTAAAACTTTCGATCTACGACGCTTCAATCAAGTACCAGGCTGCGGGGATTCCGCTCGTCATCTTTGCCGGACAGGAATATGGCACGGGTAGCTCACGCGATTGGGCGGCGAAAGGCACAAATCTGCTTGGTGTAAAAGCTGTTGTGGCGCAGAGTTTTGAGCGCATCCATCGCAGTAATCTTGTCGGCATGGGGGTGTTGCCGCTGCAATTCAAAGAAGGCACGACCGCGCAATCCTTGAAACTCGACGGCACGGAGACGTACGACATCGTCGGCCTCGACGCGAACATCAAGCCGCAGCAAGACCTCACGTTGAAGATCACGCGCAAAAATGGCTCGGCGGAAAATATCACCGTCCGTTGCCGCATTGATACGCCGATTGAAATTGATTACTACCAGCACGGCGGCATTCTGCCCTTCGTGCTGCGGCAATTGGTGGCGCAGGCGTGAGTGGAAGGTTGAGCATCGCTTGGCTGAACCAATAAGACCTGACTTGCGGGCAAATACCGGGCGTTCCCAATTGTTTTACGCTGTCCGCGTTGTGCTGCCACGGTAACTTCGCGTATCCTTCGGGCTGTGATTCACCATGTTCATGAGATCGCGGCGGAAGTCATCCGTAAAACCGGCAAGGACAAGCCGGCGGACGCTGCGTTGCGCGAGGTGCTAAAGTCGCTCCGCGACCTTGCGCCGTTCGATGCGACGGAAATTGCCAAAACGGTTTTCATTTATTACCGCTGGCATGTCTGGCTGCGCGAGGAGCGCGGCGTGGACGCCAAGATGCGGCTCGCCTTGCGGCTGGACGAACGCTTTCGCGCGAATGAAGCCAATGTGCCGCTGGCGGAATTGCGTGCCAAAGCTGTGCCGGCGTGGGCGGCAGAATATTTGCAGATCAGCGACGACTGGCTGCGCTCGTTGCAGCGCGAACCCAAACTTTGGTTGCGCGCCAAACGCGGAACCGCCGGATCGCTGGCGCGAAAATTATTCCCGGCGGAGCTCAGCCAATTTTTCCAAGACGCCTTGATATATACCGGCGAGGCGGATTTGTTCAAGACGCCGGAATTTCACGCCGGTGAATTTGAGATCCAGGATATCGCGTCGCAAGCCGTCGGATTGTTGTGCGATCCGAAACCGGGCGAAACCTGGTGGGACACTTGCGCGGGCGAAGGCGGGAAAACCCTGCACTTGTCGGACTTGATGCAGAACAGGGGTTTGCTTTGGGCGAGCGATCGTGCGGAATGGCGTTTGCAAAAACTCAAGCGGCGCACGGGTCGGGCCAAAGTTTTTAATTATCGTTCGGTATTTTGGAACGGTGGCGCCAAGCTGCCGACGAAAACAAAATTCGACGGCGTATTGGTGGACGCGCGCCTCGAAATTGCGGTTGCCCGATAGGACCGCTGCGGCCACCAGGTTGTTTTTCACCACCGCGTCCTCAATCGCGGGATGCAACGGGCCGGAATTGCCGATGCAAGTCGTGCAGCCATAGCCGACGGTCTGAAAACCGAGTTTGTCGAGATAAGGCGTGAGACCGGTTTTGTTCAAGTAATCCGTGACGACGCGGCTGCCCGGCGCAAGCGAAGATTTCACCGTGCGGTTGACCGTGAGGCCACGTTCGACGGCTTTCTTCGCCAGCAAACCGGCGGCGAGCATCACGGACGGATTGCTCGTATTCGTGCAACTGGTGATCGCCGCGATGAGCACCGAGCCGTTGCGAACATCACCCTCAAGTTGCGGCGCGTTGGCGTGGATCGGATCAGCCGTCGGATGTTCGTTGATCATCTCGCGTTCGCTGCGGCGGATGCCTCCGTTTTCCTGATCACCACCGCCCGGGTGAATTTCACCGCCCGCCGAAACATGCACCGTGCGCGACAGTTCTTCGGCTTTCATGCCAAAACCATTTTCCGTCACCGGTTTGGAAAATGCCATGATGAATTCATTTTTTAACTTCGGTAATTCAATGCGGTCCTGCGGGCGTTTCGGTCCCGCCACGCTCGGCACGACGGTGGCCAGATCCAATTCGAGTTCCTGCGAATATTGAATCTCACCTTTTTTTGGAATCCCCCAAAGTCCTTGCGCCCGGTAATAACTTTCGTAGGTCTTGACCGCTTCGTCGCTGCGTCCGGTCGCGCGGAGATAATTCACGCACTCGGCGTCGATCGGAAAAAATCCCATCGTCGCGCCATATTCGGGCGCCATGTTCGCGATCGTCGCGCGATCCACCACCGGCAACGCCGCCGCGCCGGGGCCGAAAAATTCCACGAACTTGCCGACGACTTTCGCCTTGCGCAGCATTTGCGTGACCGTGAGCGCCAGATCCGTCGCGGTGACACCTTCACGCAATGCGCCGGTGAGATGCACCCCGACCACGTCCGGCGTAAGAAAATAAACCGGCTGACCAAGCATCCCCGCTTCGGCTTCAATCCCGCCGACGCCCCAGCCGACAATGCCGATGCCGTTGATCATCGTCGTGTGCGAATCCGTGCCGACGAGCGTGTCGGGATAATAAACCTCACCCGCACTCAAGACCCCCTTGGCGAGATATTCCAGGTTCACCTGATGCACAATGCCGATGCCGGGCGGAACGACCTTGAACGTTTCGAACGCCTGCATGCCCCATTTCAAAAATTGGTAGCGCTCGCGGTTGCGCGTGAATTCCAGCTCCAGATTGCGCGCCAGTGAATCCGCGTTGCCCGCGAAATCCACCTGCACCGAGTGATCAACCACCAGGTCCACCGGCACCAGCGGCTCGATGATTTTTGGATTTTTGCCGAGCTTTTGCACCGCACTGCGCATCGCCGCCAAATCCACCAGCAACGGCACGCCGGTGAAATCCTGCAACACGATGCGCGCAACGACGAATGGGATTTCCGCCATGCGCGTTTCCGTCGGCTTCCAGTTCGCGAGTTCTTTTACGTTCGCTTCACTGACTTTTTTGCCGTCGCAATTGCGCAGGACGGATTCCAGCACGAGGCGGATGGAAACCGGCAATTTGGAGATCGCGCCAACGCCGGCTTTTTCCAGCGCCGGCAGCGAATAAAATTTGCCGGGCGACCCGTTGCCGAGTTCAAAGTTTTGCAGGGTTCCAAACAGATTGTGTGGTGCGCTCATTTAATTCGTAAATTGAGCAATAAAAATGAAGGCTGCGCGCGGACGTGTCAAGCGAAGCCCATTTGGGGTAGTGGGCTACTTTGGATTTTCTCCCTCGCCTCCATCGGGAATGGAGGCGATGGCCGGGGTGAGGAGGCGCTTGGTTCGCAAGCTCAATTTCCCTCACCCGAGGCGAGGAGAGGGAGATCATTTCAAACCGACCCACTGTCAACTTGCCCCGCGAATTGCAGCATTTCTTTCAAAGGAGTAAGATGCTTTTCATAGTGCCGCCAGCGTCCCAGGGATTGACTGTAGATTGGCTGGCGCACCTGCCATTGGCTTGCAGTTTCGACCGCACACGGATTGGCGTGGGGCGCCAGACAGCGTTCATCCCATTCCAATCCAAGCGAATCCAGCGTCTGGCGGGCCATTTGTTCCGTATTCATGATCATGTCTTCATAGCTGATCTCAATCAGTTTTGAGGTCAGAGTCTTCCGCCAATGCTGCATGAGCCTTAGGTAATCTCGATAAAAATGACCGATATTCCGCAGATCAAATGAATAATCCAAATGCAGCGGGAACCGTTGGAAATAATTGGAGAGTGCCGTATCCAAAGGATCACGCGTGCAATGGATGATCCGCGCCTTCGGAAATAACATCGCGATCAACCCAAGATTCCTGAAATTGAGCGGGTTTTTATCAATGATATAGCGAGCCTTGCTTGAACCGAGATCGCGTCTCAGGCGTTTTTCATAATCATTTATCAGACGGGTGGCAATGACCGGGGTGATCTGCTTTACCGTCGGCAAATCAAGCATCCCATTTTTGGTCAAGGCCGGCTGGCGGGAAGTAAAATCCACCATGGCTGGCAGCTCTCCGGCAGTAGCTATCGAGCGATGATTAGATAATATGTTTGCCAAAAGCGTCGTCCCCGATCTGGGCATGCCGACAATGAACAAAGGCGACTGGCTGTCCGACGCAAACGCGAACGGCCGGGATAGAAAGTCTTGATTGAAAACATCAATGATATTGGCGGTCACGCTCATGATCCCGTCGGGATCATAAGAAACATGGGTATTGCGAATCTGGTTTGCCAGCCGGTAACACTCGAAGGCTTCATCGTAGCGGCCACAATCATCATAAATCTTGCCGAGCGTGAAATAAAGATGCTCGTGGTTATCCGGTGAGTTGCCGGGTTTATCAAGCAAAGTGCGGATGTTTTTTACATCTACATTATCCGCATCCCGATACTTGCGAATATTCGCCAGATTGAACAACGGATCCGGGAAATCCGTTTTTAGCACAGATGCTTTAATAAACATCGTCTCGGCGGCTGGCATATCGCCGATGGTTGCCAGGGTCAGCCCCCGATTGTTATGGGCTTCGGCATGGTTCGGTTTGAGCGCGATGGCTTGGTCAAAACTTGCCAACGCATCGGCATACCGCTTCATTTCCTGCAGGATAACCCCCCGGTTGTTATAGGCTTCGGCGTGATTAGGTTTGAGGGTTATGGTTTGGTCGTAACTTGCCAGCGCCTCATCATACCGATTCAATTTTTTTAAAGTAGCACCCCGGTTATAATAGGCATTGGCGTAGTCAGGCTTAAGCGCGATGGCTTGGTCAAAACTGGCCAGCGCTTCATCATGCCGCTGCATTTTTTGAAAAACGGCGCCCCGGCTGTTATAGGCCTCGGCCAGATCCGGTTTGAGCGCGATGGCCTGGTCAAAACTGGCCAGCGCTTCATCATACCGTTTCACTTCCTGCAGGGTAATACCCCGATTATTATGGAGGGCGGCAGCGCCGGGAACTTTGGCGAGCATCAAGTCGTAAATTTCCATCGCCGCCTGGAACCTTCCAAGATTTTGTTCCTTGATCGCCAAGGCCCCGGCTTCGCCGATCGCATACACCTTGCCGCGCAGCCGGATCGCTGCCTTAAACTTTTTGGCCTGCATTTGCATATACAAGTTGACCATGAGAATAAATCTCATGCTGATTAAAATCTCCTAAAAAATTGATTAAAATTCATTCAGAAACTTTCATCCGTTAAAAAGCTGTGCGAATAATCGGATGTATGAAAAACAAATCCAACCTTTGCCTGCTGGCCGCAGGCATCCTCCTGGCTGGCGTTGCCACCGGCAAAAGTGGGATCGTCCTCGACCCGGTCGGGCCAGCGCCGCTGTCGGCAGCGATCAATTCTAACACGGGCGCGCTCAACGTTTATTCCGCATTTGAGGTCACCGCCGATTTCAACAGCCGTGATCCTTATCGTCAGGAATATTCAAACTACCGGATTTATTCCGACGATGGAAAACTGCTGCAGTTTGTGCAGAACGACACCGGCAATGTTTTTGGCAGTCCCGCCAAAGTCAGTTTGGCGCCCGGAGAATATCGCATCATGGCCCACGCCAATGGCTATGGAACAGTGACGGTTCCCGTGGTGGTGACGGCGAACCGCGTCACGACCGTTCATTTGGAAGGCGGCTATGCCTGGCCAAATGAACCGGCCTTTAACCGGCATAACGCCGTCCGCCTGCCGGACGGTAACATTGTCGGCTGGCGAACGGCTCAATAAAATCAAGCCGTTGGTTCAGATGTACTGAACCAGATCCCTGGTCTCGAAGCGCACTTTGGCCAGGCTGGCATATTTGTCACCGGCCGAACGATGGCCAAGCGCGCACGCCACGACAGTTGCGTAGCCGGTCTGCTCCAAACCGAGAATCTTGTCGTATGCAGATGGAACCAAGCCTTCCATCGGGCAAGCATCCACGCCGAGGATGGCGGCAGCGGTCATCAGATTGCCGAGCGCGATGTAAGCCTGCCGCGTCGCCCATTCACGCGCGATTTTGCCGCGCGGGCCATTCACGACATCGCCGACCATCATGCCGCGATAAGCATTCAAGGCGGCGGCGGGAAGCTGGCGGACTGCCACCGTGCGCTTGATCAATTTATCCACGTCGGTTTCCTTCATTTCCGTGCGCGCCGTGAAAACCACAAAGTGCGACGCATCCACCACCTGCTTTTGATTCCACGAATGCGGCAGTAATTCCGCGCGTTTGGCCGGATCATTCACGACCAGAAATTTATACGGCTGCAAACCATGAGACGTAGGCGTCAACACGAGCGCTTTTTCCAGCGCCGCCCAAACCTCCGCGGGAATTTTTTTGGTCGCGTCAAAGACCTTGGTGGCGTAACGCCATTCAAGCGCATTCAGGAGTTGAGTTATTCGGCTGCTCATAATTAAAAATATCCGCTGAAAATCACACAGCCGCGCCAAAATGCAATTTTTTCTTCGCCCCGCAAAATTTTCCGCCAGAATCCCCCCGTGCACCCGCATGAACTCCGCATCCGGCGCGCGACGGTGGAAGATCTCGTCGCCTTGAAAGCCATCTGGCTGTCCATGCGGCTGCCCGCGGACGATTTGGAATCCCGCCTGACTGAATTTCAAATCGTCGAACGCGCCGGGGAAGTTGTCGGCGCAATGGGATTTCAGATTTTCCGCACCGCCGCCCTGCTTCACAGCGAAGGCTATTCCGATTTTTCCGTGGCCGACGCCGCGCGACGATTATTTTGGGAGCGCATCCAGACGCTCGCCGCCAACCACGGTGTCTTCCGCCTGTGGACGCAGGAAAATTCCCCGTTCTGGCAGCGCTGGGGATTCCAACCCGCAACTGCGGAAATCCTTGAACGACTTCCGCCCGCCTGGAAAATTTATGAAGAAAAATGGTTCACCCTGGAATTAAAAAACGAGGATGCCATCAATGCCGCGTTGAAGAACCGGTTCGCCGGTTTCATGGAATCTGAAAAAAAGTCCGCCGCGGAGACCGCCGCCACGGCAAAAAAATTGATGACTGCCATCACCGTCGCCGGCTTTGTGATCTTCTTCATCTGCCTTGCGGTCGCCTTTTATCTGCTGGCCCACCGCCGCCAATGATCCGCCACGGCAGCAGGAACTAGAACATTAGTTCGATTGACCGGCAACCGCTTCCCATTGTCTATTAATAGGATGCGTCCCATTGTCTTTGCCACGCGTGCGTTTTTTGCGTGCGTGTTTCTGTTTTCCCTGACGGCTGGCGCACAACTGCAACGCGTTCCCAACACGACACTGGCGATGCCGTCCGCGCCACCAACGTTCGGCTACACTTCCAGCAATGCGTTTCCAGGTTTGAACTTTACGAATCCGGTTTGCATCGTCAGCCCGCCCGGCGAAACGAACCGGCTGTTCGTCGTCGGCAAAAACGGATTGATTTATGTCATCACGAATCTGGCCGCGCCAACGGAATCCATATTTATGAATCTTTCGGCCCGCGTCACCTCCACGGTTGCCAACAGCGGTGACGCCGGTGAACAAGGGCTTTTAAGCCTGGCTTTTGATCCGGGCTACACGACCAATAATCATTTTTTTGTTTTCTATACCGGCCAAGCCACCAATGGCACCGGCACCAACGCGTTGCATCATTTTCTTTCGCGATTCAATTTTCTGGCGGGTAACACCAATCAAGGCGACCCCAATTCAGAAACCTATTTTTACGTCCAATACAAGCGCTGGCAAAATCACAACGGCGGTGACCTCCTGTTCGGCCCGGACGGGTATCTTTATGTTTCCGTCGGCGACGAAGGCATGGAACATGATTACTATACCAATGCGCAACACATCACCTGGCGGTTGTGGTCGGGAATCCTGCGACTGGATGTGGATAAGATCGATCCGCTCGGTCTGCCACCAAATACCAATTCCGATCTGAGCCAGATTTATTCCAAAACAACCAATTATAATATTCCGCATGATAATCCGTTCGTCGGCGCGACCACTTTCGACGGTCAGGCGATCAATACCAATAACGTGCAGACGGAATTCTGGGCGGTGGGTTTGCGCAATCCGTGGCGGATGTGGTTCGACCCCGCCACGAGCAATCTTTTTTGCGCCGACGTGGGACAGGATCAATATGAAGAGGCCGACCTCATCACCAAAGGCGGCAATTACGGCTGGGCGTGGTGGGAAGGTACCAACACGCCGCCCAGCGGCGTCACGACAGCGATCCTGAACGCAACCCCCGTTCCAATCAACCCCATCAATCCGTTTGTGACTTATGCCCATGGCAGCGGACCAAGTATCGGCAACGCGATCATTGGCGGCCCCGTCTATCGCGGGCAAAATTTGCCGCAACTTTATGGCGACTACATTTTCGGCGATTATGTGGACGGCAACATTTGGGCGATTCCCGCCTCGCAAGCTGTGGCCCTGACCCAAACCAACGGCACCATCACACCACCGGCCGGCATCTTTAACGCCGGCGGCTCGACCGTCTCGGCCTTTGGAGTGGATCCCAGAAACGGTGACATCCTTTATACTTCGATGAGCGGCAACGCCATCGAGCGCATCATCTATAGCACCATCACCAATGGCGCGCCGTTGCCGCCAACGTTAGCTGACACCGGTGCGTTCACGAATTTAATGTCGCTGACCGGCCCGCAAGACACGCTGCAACCGGCGCCGGGAATTTTACCTTATACCATCAACGTCTCGTTCTGGTCGGACAACGCCATCAAATCGCGCTGGTTTTCCGTGCCGAACACCAATCTCACCATTGGTTTTAATCCGAACGGCAACTGGTCGTTTCCGACGGGCATGGTTTGGATAAAAAATTTCAACCTTGAATTGACCAATGGCGATCCCACTTCGGAAATTCGTTTGGAAACCCGTTTCCTGGTTAAAAATTCTTCAGGCATTTACGGCGCGACTTACCGTTGGGGTGGTTCGCAGACTAACGCCACACTGGTTCCCGCCAGCGGCATGGACGATACGTTCGTCATCAATAACGGCGGTATTTTGCAAACACAAGACTGGCATTATCCAAGCCAGCAGGAATGCCAGACATGCCATACACCCGTCGGCGGATTTGGTTTGGGCTTCCGGACTGAACAGTTGAATTGCAGTCTGGATTATGGCTTCGGCCCGACCAACGAAATTCAGACGTTGAGCGCCGCCGGCTATTTCAGTTCTCCCATAACCAATGAACCCGCCACTTTGCTCGCGCTGGCGGCGGCCACCAACACTCTGGCCAGCCTCGAGTTTCGCTCACGCTCGTTTCTGATGGCCAATTGCTCGCAATGTCACCAACCCGGCGGCACCGCCCAACAGTCCGCTTGGGACGCGCGGATCACCACGCCCACCGCGCTGGCCGGACTGATCAATGGTGCGCTCGTGAACAATCTAGGCAACACGAACAATTGCGTCATCGTACCACTCGCGCCGGCAAATTCCGTTTTGCTCACCCGCGATGCCACCCGCGATTTAGGTTCCAATCCATCCCTGCAAATGCCGCCGTTGGATTCATATCTCGTGGATGGCGACGCAACCAATGTGATGACACAATGGATTTTAAGCATGACGAACACTTTCTGGCTCGGTGCGACCCCGGCCTCCCAAACGACGATCGGAAATCTCGGCACCAGTTTCTCGGTGACCAATCTGGCCACGAGCGGTTTTACCAGCAGCGTGACTTTCAGCGTGAGCGGCCTGCCGGCAGGTGCAAACGGCAGCTTCACTCCGCCGGCATTGACCAACTCGGGCAATACCACCTTAAGCCTCTCGACCGGCCCCAGCACCCCGGCGGGCAGCTACACCTTGACGATCAGCGGCGTAGGCGGCGGCCAGACCAACGTGACCACGGCTATATTGATTGTGACCACCAATATTGTGGCCGCGCCGGGTACGCTGCTCTGGACCGGTGCCAGCGGCACCGACACCAACTGGTCAGACTTTTTGAATTGGACCAATCTCACCGCTGGTGGCTACGGCCCGCCCGGAGTTTCAAACAATGTGATCTTCCACAACATCGGCGCCGGCCAGACCAATTTTACCGATACCGCGATCACGCTGAATTCATTGTGGTATGACCTGCTGCCGGCGTCTGGCGGCGCCTTTTCCCAATTCACAAAAATAAATCCCGGTCAAACATTGAACATCACCGGCACCAACATCATCACCGGCAGTTCTTTTGTGACCGCCGGTTACAGCCTGCTGGTGGGAACAAATAATAGTGCGAACGCAAACGGTTCTTCCATTACCACAGCCATTTTCGGCGCCGGTGGCGCCTTAAATGTCAATCGTCCCGACGGCGTCATCGCCGTGGCGCAATTTAACACCAGCGGCAATCATCCCGCGAGCGCCAGCACCCGCGCAATTTTGGATCTGTCCGGTTTGGATGATTTTTCCGCAAGCATATCGCAGTTGCTGGTCGGTTGCATGGCCAATGGTTCGGCCGGAACTTTATATCTGGCAAAAACCAACACCATCACCATCGCGAACGGCAGCGCCACTTCAACGGCAGGCGTGGATGTCGGCAACAACGGCAGCAATCCAGGTGATCCGAGCTTTCTATATCTCGGACTGACCAATCAGATCAATGCCAGCGTCGTTCGCGTCGGCGGGCAAAAAGGGTGTTGGGGATTGCTCGCCTTCAATCCGGCGTTCACCGGGCAAAATCCCGGCGCCGTTTTTCGCGGCATCGGCGGTGGCACCAACCGCGTCGCAGCGTGGCTCATCACGGATTTGATCGGCACGACCGGCACAGCCAACGTCGCCTGCCCGACCGGGACGAACAATTTCACCGGCGGGACGGTGAATATTCTTGCCGACAGTTTTGTGCTTGGCAAAACCGGCACCGGCACCGAATCCGCGTTGAACGCGGGCACAAGTTCCAACCGCGTTTCCACCGGAACGCTGACGTTTAACGCCGGGATCATCAACGTCAACAACCTCACGAACGGATGGCAATTGGGCGGCGATCTCACCGACACGGGCATCGGTCAGGTCAATGTCAACGGCACAGGCGTGCTCACCGTAAACAATAAACTGGTGCTCGCAGCCGGGGTTTCCGGCGCTTACGTCGGCGGGAATTTCACCGGGGTCACGATCGTGACCAACTTGTATTATGGCACAACGGTCAACGCCACAAACGCCTTTGCACAGGGCGCCCTAAACCTCAACGGCGGCTCGGTTTTCGCCAACAGCATCATCGCCGGCGGCGGAATTTCAATGGTCACGATGAATGGCGGAACGCTGGTCATCAGCAATACCGCGGGCGCGCCCGCCGCGCCGCTCACCATTTTCAGCGTTACAAATTCCAGCTTGCACCTGGACCTCAACGGCAGCGCCATCAGCACCAATATCGTTGTGACCAATCTCTTCGCCAGCGGAATCAACACCGTCGCGATCGACTCGGTGGCAAACGTCAGCAGCGCCACGACTTTCCCGCTCATCGCCTATTCGTCATTTGCCGGTACCGTCGCTGCAAATTTCACCAAAGGCGCGTTGCCGCCAGGCTTTGCCGGCAATCTTGTTAATAATACCGCGCAGAAGCGGATTGATCTGGTGATCGCTCCCAACGCAACCGTCACGCCACGCATCAGCGCGCTGGCCCTTTGGGGAACTAATCTGGTGATTGGCGGGACAAACGGATTCCCCGATGGGCTGTATTACGTCCTGACTTCAACCAATGTCGCCACCCCGCTAAATCAATGGCTGCCGGTTTCGACCAACCCATTCGATGTGAACGGCGGATTCATTTTCACGAATCCGATGAATCCGGGCGCAGCGCAATTGTTCTATCTGCTCCAATTGCCGTGAACTGAAGTTCAGCTTGCGACGGGCAAGGCAAATTCGTCTGCGTGATAAGAACTGCGCACCAGCGGACCGCTCGCGACATGCACAAAACCCATGGCTTCGGCGCGGATTTTATATTCCGCAAATTGTTCCGGCGGCACAAATTTTATCACCGGCAAATGCTTCAACGTCGGTTGCAAATATTGGCCCAGCTTAAGGATATCACAATTTGATGCCCGCAAATCCTGCATTGCCGCGAAAATCTCATCCTCGCGTTCGCCCAGCCCAAGCATGATGCCGGACTTGGTGTAAATCGTGTCACCGCGTCTGGCTTTCACCTTTTTCAGAACCGCCAGCGAACGGTCGTAAGTCGCGCGATGACGCACGTCCGGCGTTAAACGACGGACGGTTTCGAGATTGTGATTATAAATATGCGGATTCGCCGCGAGGACATTTTCAATCGCAATGTCATTGTCCAAAAAATCCGGCACCAGCACTTCGATCACAATGCCCGGATTCAGTTCACGCACTTTTTCAATCGTCTGGCGGAAATGTTCCGCGCCGCCATCCTTCAAATCATCGCGCGCCACCGCCGTGATGACGACGTGCTTCAATTTCATCCGCCGCGTCGCCTCGGCCACACGCGCCGGTTCGTCCGCTTCCAGCGCGAGTGGTTTGGCCGTTGAAACCGCGCAGAAGCCGCAGGCACGCGTGCAGCGATCGCCGGCGATCATGAAGGTCGCCGTGCCTTTGCTCCAACATTCCCAATGGTTCGGACACTTGGCGCTTTCGCAGACCGTGTGCAGCTTCAGTTCGTCAAGCAGCGAGCGCGTGCGCGAAAACGTATCGGAAGTGGGCAGCGTGATACGCAGCCATTCCGGCAAACGCGGACGCGGTTTTAATTCAGTCATGGTCACAAATTATGAAACACAGATTAACACAGCCATGTACGGATGAAAGAAAATGCATTTCCCATCTGTGTCTATCGCTGGCCATCGGCGGCTGAAATTCTTTGAAAAAATACCGGCAATTCTTCCGGGCCGAAATCTGCCAGCACTTTGCCATCCACCTCGAGCACTGGCGCAAGTTCCTGACCGGAAAGGCGAACCATCTCGGCAAACGCCGCGTCATCCGCGATCACGTCAATTTTTTCGTATTGAACGTCGTGGTCATCAAGCCAGCGCATGGCCTTGTGACACCAACCACAATATGGCTTGATGAATAAACGGATTTTCATTGGCAGTTCAAACGTGGCGCAATTTTAAGGATTCCAAACAATATGTCCATCCTAACGCCGACCAGCGGCGACGCAAAACCCAACCCTGTTAGCTGCGGCGGGCAAACCACCGGCGTTATCACCTGGTGACAAACAGGTCATAACGATCACGCGGCGATCCGTTTTGAATTGAACCCTCGACATCATTGCTGGTATTTGGAATCATTTTTTGAGCCGAAGCCTGATGATGGTGGCGGGCGATGGCAGGCACGCTCGCGACAGCCCGGCGACTATTTTATCCAACCAACTTCATTGTTGATCAACTTGTTTCCATGATTCGTCTCGACCAGGCACTGGTTGAACGCGGGCTTTGTGACAGCCGCGAACGCGCCAAACGGCTTGTCCTTGCCGGGCAAGTCCGCATCAACGCGCAGCCGGCGCGCAAACCAAGCGATGCCGTCAAACCCAACGACGAACTGACGCTGGCGGCGGCGGAAAAATTCGTCAGCCGCGGCGGTCACAAACTCGAACACGCGCTCCAACATTTTCAACTCGACGTGAACGGGTTGACAGCGCTTGACCTCGGCGCGTCCACCGGCGGCTTCACCGATTGTTTGTTGCAACGTGGCGCGGCAAAAGTTTTTGCGGTGGATGTCGGGCAAGGTCAGCTCGCCTGGAAACTGCGCCGCGACGAACGCGTGGTCGTCATGGAAAAGACCAACGCGCGCCATTTGAAACCGGAACAATTTCCCATGCCCGCCGCCCTGGCGGTAATTGACTGCTCGTTTATTTCATTGAAAAAAATCCTGCCGACCGCCGTGCCGCTTTTACGGGCGGATGGAAAAATTGTCGCGCTCATCAAGCCGCAATTTGAAGCGGGCAAAGTCGAGGCCGACAAAGGTCGCGGGGTCATCACCGACGACGCGGTGCATCAGCGTGTCGTGCGCGAACTTCAGGAATTTGTTGCGTCACAGGCTGGCCTTTGCTGGCGCGCTGTGGTTGAATCTCCCCTGCTCGGACCGGCCGGCAACAAAGAATTTCTCGTACTGATTGAAAAAACCATCTGACCAGATCAAGCGCATCGGCCTGATCGGCAATAACGACAAGGCGGCATGCGCCGACATCCTGCGCAAGGTCGCGCGTCTGGTTACGCAGGCCGGGCGCACGCCGGTCACCGGCAGCGAGGTTGCGAAACTGGCGCGCGAAGTTGATCTGCTCCTCGTCTTCGGCGGCGACGGCACCATGCTCCGCGCCGCACGCGAAACGGCCGGCCTCGGCACGCCGCTGCTCGGCGTCAACATCGGCGGCCTCGGTTTCCTCACCGGCGTTTCCTCCGACCATCTGGCCGACGCGTTGAAAAAAATCTGGCGCGGTGAATTTCAATTCGAGCCGCGCGCGCTCATCGAAGTCTCCGGCCAGTGTCAGGGGCGGAAAATTGTCGCGACCGCCCTGAACGACATCGTCGTCAGCCGTGGCGCGGTCTCGCGGCTCATCACGCTGGACGTAAGCGTGGATGGCGAAATCATCACGCGCTATCGCTGCGATGGTTTGATCGTCAGTTCGCCGACCGGCTCCACGGCATATTCGCTCGCGGCGGGCGGCGCGATTGTCCTGCCGACGGCGGAAGTCTTCACGCTCACGCCGATCTGCCCGCACGCACTCTCGAACCGTTCGATCATCATGCCGTTGTCTTCGGCCATCCGCATCAAAGCGTCCAGCCCGTCGCCCGCGACCATTTTAAGCGCGGACGGACAAGTCGTGGCCGAACTGGATTCGGGCGACGACGTGACCATCCGGCGCAGCCGCCGCGCCGTGCGCCTGGTGCGGCTGGCCAACAGTTCATTTTTGGAAGCCATGCGCCGGAAACTGCACTGGCGCGGCGCATATCTTTGAAAGAAAGAGAGTTGCCTCATGGATTGTGAATTAAAGAAATTTGCCAGTCGTTTTTGGGATTCATTCTTCATCCTTGATCCTGCATCCTTCTAAAAATGGTTCGCCTCAAAGACATTGCCCAGATCGCCGGTGTTTCGGTGATGACCGTCTCAAAAGCCTTGCGCGATGAGCCGGACGTTTCGGCCGCGACGAAAGCCAAGATTAAACTCCTGGCGCAACAGACCGGTTACGTTCCCGATTCCAGCGCCCAAGGTTTGCGGACCAAGACCACAAAACTGTTCGGCCTCGTTATTCCCGCGCCGACGAACCCGGTTTATGCGCGCATCGTATTCGCGGTCGAGGAACGCGCGCACGAACTCGGCTATGACCTGCTGATTGCGCACACGCTTAACAAACCGGAACGCGAGGATCTGTGCCTGCGCCGTTTGTTATCCAGGCGCGTGGACGGACTTTTTATCACGCCGGTTTATCGGTTTGAAGCCGAGGCGCGGATTTACCAGGAGATCACCGCGCGCAAAATTCCAACGGTTTTGCTCGGTCCGCCTGCGCCGTTCTGTAAAAATTTTCCGGGCATTGAGATCGAAGAGGTGGTCGCCAGTTACAACGCCACGAAACATCTCCTCAATCTCGGCCACAAAAAAATCGCCTATCTTACCGGCCCGTCGGCCACGCCGTGGGCACACGAACGCTTTGAAGGCTACCGCCGCGCGCTTCGCGAAGCCGGGATTGAAGTGGACGACCGGATGGTTTTTGCCGCCGGCAACACCATTGAAGACGGCACCAAAGCCACGTTGCAAATGCTCAACGAAGGTTGTCATCCGACCGCGATCCAGGCCGTCAGCGATCTCGTCGCCATCGGCTGCGCCGAAACCCTGCTCGCGCAAGGCTTGAAAGTTCCCGAAGACATCTCACTCGTCGGGTTCGGCAACATCTTGATGGCTCAATATTACCGCGTGCCGCTGACCACGGTGCGTCAGCCCAAATTCCGGCTTGGCATCGCCGCCGTAGACGCGATGCTAAACCTGTTGCGCGGCGAACCAATCCAGACAAAACGCCTCGGCGCCGAACTCGTCGAACGCAAAAGTACCGCCGCCCCGCGAAGCTGAATGCCATCATTCCGGGAACCCCTTGATCGCCCGGACATCCTATCTTTGGAGATTGAATGAAGAAAAAACTGAAATGGCCCGCCGTTTTGCTCCTGGCAATCTTTTTATTGCTGCAACTTACCAATCCACCGCGCACCAATCCGCCGGTTAAATCGGACTTAATTGCAAACACCAGTCCGCCCGCGCCCGTCGCCGCCGTTTTGGTTGCCGCGTGCTATGACTGCCATTCGCACCAGACCAAATGGCCGTGGTATTCCCGCATCGCGCCGATGTCATGGCTCATCGCTCATGACGTCAATGAAGGCCGCGAAAACCTGAATTTATCCGAATGGCCGGCGGATGACACCAAACGCGCGGTCAGACGGCTTGAAGACATGAGTGAAGCCATCAGCTACAACGAAATGCCGCCAAAAAAGTACACCGCCATCCACACCGACGCGCGCCTCACCGACAGCCAGCGCACGGCGCTGACCGACTGGCTTGACGCCGCGGCTGAAAAATTAAAATCATCCGCAAAATAACTCCATGCTCTCCGGCGAACTGATTCCTGCGAAAGAAAAAAATTCCCGCCGCCTCATGGTCATGCTGCACGGCCTCGGCGACAGCCTCGAAGGCTATCGCTGGCTGCCGCAAGCGCTGGACCTGCCATGGCTGAACTTTCTGCTCGTCAACGCGCCCGACGAATACTTTGGCGGCTATTCATGGTTTGATTACCCTGACAATCTCGCACCGGGAATTCTGCGCAGCCGGAAAATGGTTTCCGACCTGCTCGACAGTTTGCGCGCGGAGAATTTCCCCCCCGACCAGATCACGCTGGGCGGATTTTCGCAAGGCTGCCTGATGACCATTGACGTCGGCCTGCGCTATCCGCATCGCCTGGCCGGACTTGTCGGCATCAGCGGCTGGGTTTTTGAGATTGAAAACCTGTTGCAAGAGCTTGCGCCCGGCGCCAAACAACAACGCCTGCTGGCCACCCACGGCCATTTCGATGCGGTGATCCCCTTTGCACCTGTGCGCGGGCAAATTCAAAAACTCCAGGCCGCCGGCTTGAACGTCGAATGGCACGAATTCCCAAAAGCGCACACGATCCACGGCGTGGAAGAAATTTCCGTCATCCGCGAATTCGTGCGCGCCGGTTATCCAGTTGTGGGGAAATAACCGGCGCGCGGCGGGCCGCACAGTCGCGCGGACTTGGGAAGATCATGCCTTCAATTCGCGGTTGGCGCCGGGCATCCAGATTTGTTCCGCGCGCGGCGCGGCGGGTGACTGCCAGTCCATCGCGCTGGCGACCGCTTCACGCATTTTGGCGAACCACCATTTTCCCCGCGCCACCCGCCGTTCGCGCCGCTGGCCAAAAATGCGCGTCTGGGTTCCGTTGAAGCCAAGTTCAAGTTGTTCGTTCGTTGTCATAATTTTGTTTTAATTACGACAACAGCTTTGCAAACCGGGTTGGACATTGGCTGTCCAAGCCGGAATTTTCCGTGAATTATTTTAGTGAAGCGGATCGGCCGTCAGGGACGCAGTTCAATCACGTCGCCCGCTTCGAGCGGCACGACCGTGCCATTGAATAAAACTTTTGGATCCAGCGCGGCACTTTCGCCAGCGCGCGTGATGATGATCTGTTTCGGATCGTTCACACCGAGATAATTCGCCGTTGCGATGGCTTGAACAAGGGTCAGCCCCGCAACCCACGGCACCTGTGGATTTTGCAC
>Ga0206798_1015_pt2 | contig 17587 bp, 17 predicted proteins | sample Alteio_BWOrgCont_66_FD_152893 | JGI IMG/M metagenome (GOLD analysis project Ga0206798, IMG submission 152893) | Enriched cells from forest soil in Barre Woods Harvard Forest LTER site, Petersham, Massachusetts, United States -... | ecosystem: Environmental > Terrestrial > Soil > Temperate forest >...
GGATTTTATTTGGCCCAATTTATGGCGTTCAAGAAATTTATTGATTAGATTTTTTATTTGATTTAATTTATGGCGCTCAAGGGAGTTCGGACTAGGATTTTATTTGGCCCAATTTACGGCGTTCAAGAAATTTATTGATTAGATTTTTTATTTGATTTAATTTATGGCGCTCAAGGGAGTTCAGACTAGGATTTTATTTGGCCCAATTTATGACGCTCAAGAAAGTTCTGACGAGGATTTTATTCGGCCCAATTTATGACGCTCAAGAAAGTTCTGACGAGGATTTTATTCGGCCCAATTTATGGCGCTCAGGAAAGTTCTGACTAGGATTTTATTTGGCCCAATTTATGACGCTCAAGAAAATTCTGACTAGGATTTTATTTGGCCCAATTTATGGCGCTCAAGAAAATTCTGACTAGGATTTTATTTGGCCCAATTTATGGCGCTCAAGGAATTTATTGATTAGAATTTTTATTTGATTTAATTTATGTCGCTCAAGGAAGTTCCGACTGGGATTTTATTTGGCCCAATTTATGGCGTTCAAGAAATTTATTGATTAGATTTTTTATTTGATTTAATTTATGGCGCTCAAGGGAGTTCGGACTAGGATTTTATTCGGCCCAATTTATGGCGCTCGGGAAAGTTCGGACTAGGATTTTATTTGACCCAATTTATGGCGCTCGGGGAAGTTCGGACTAGGATTTTATTCGGCCCAATTTATGGCGCTCAAGGAATTTATTGATTAGAATTTTTATTTGATTTAATTTATAGCGCTCAAGGAAGTTCGGACTAGGATTTTATTCGGCCCAATTTATGGCGCTCAAGGAATTTATTGATTCGAATTTTTATTTGATTTAATTTACAGCGCTCAAGAAAGTTCGGACTAGGATTTTATTTGGCCCAATTTATGACGCTCAAGGAATTTATTGACTAGGATTTTATTCGGCCCAATTTATGGCGCTCAGAGAAATTCTAATTAGGATTTTTTGTTCGGCCCAATTTATGGCGCTCAAAGAAATTCTAATTAGGATTTTTTGTTCGGTCCAATTTACCGCGCTCAAGGAAATTCTAATTAGGATTTTTTATTCGACCCAATTTATGGCGCTCAAAGAAATTCTGTCTGGGATTTTTATTTGATTCAATTTGTGGCGTTCAAAGAAATTCTAATTAGGATTTTTTGTTCGGTCCAATTTACCGCGCTCAAAGAAATTCTAATTAGGATTTTTTATTCGACCCAATTTATGGCGCTCAAAGAAATTCTAATTAGGATTTTTTATTTGATTCGATTTATGATACTCAATAAAGTTCTGAGATTTTTTATTCGACCCAATTTATGGCGCTCAAAGAAATTCTAATTAGGATTTTTTATTTGATTTGATTTATGATACTCAATAAAGTTCTGAAATTCTTTATTTGATCCGATTTATGCTGCTCAAGGAAGTTCTAATTAGGATTTTTATTCGATCAATTTATGGCGCCTAAGAAAATTATAATTTTTATTTGATAATGATACTCTAAAAAGTTCAGAATTATATTATTTATTTGGTCCGACTTTATGGCACTTGTAGAAGTTTTAATCAGAACGCCCAATCAGTAATATCCAAATGTCCCATAGATCTCGCTAATATATCTCTCACTATTCTCTAAATGTAATACTTATTCTAGGTCCAACATTCGCCATTTTTGGAACAGAATGTTTATAAACTCCTTTTATCGCAGCTTCATTCAAAACTAATACATCTCCATCTTCCAACAAAAATGTATGTTTTTGATTTTCTTTTATTTTGTGTCTCAATATAAATCGTCTAGTTGCTCCCAATGAAACCGAGACCACAATACCATTGGTCTCTCGATCTGCATGATAACCAACATAATCGTTTCCGTCTCGATAAAAATTTAAAACGGCATAACTGAATTGTTTATTTGTCAATTTCTCAATTTTTTTAGTTACTAATTTGAAATTCGGCAATTCAGAATTTTTTGTTAGATCAATAATGTTCATTAGTCGAGGACTTTTTACAGTTCGCCCGTGAACCACATAATCGAATTGTTTCCATGGTATTGATGTTCTTAATTCTTCGAATAATTTTTTTGTGTTAGTAATGTACTTCTTAAAGTAGATTACTCGAGCTCCATTATCCAAATCATATTTGATTCCAGTTTTTTTTATGGATAAATATTTTTTTTTATATTTTAAATATTTGTGATGGGTTAGTGTATCTAATTTTACAGCCATTCTATATTTTGGTTAGAATATCGAAATTTTTAATAATATTTGATAATGGATCATTTTCAAATATTATTTTTCATTATTCAATTTTTTATTCGGGACAACCATTTAATCGCGCCCAATCAAGAATATCTAAATGACCATGAGATGCCGCTAATTGACATACATAGTTGTCCCATGGGCAACCATTTTGTCGTGCCCATTGCAAAATATCTAAATAACCATGAGATGCGGCATATCGACATACGGTGTTATCCCATGGGCAACCATTTTGTCTCGCCCATTGCAAAATATCTAAATGCCCCCTCGCTGCCGCTTGTAGACATACCCCCTTATCCCACGGGCAACCATTTTGTCTCGCCCACTGTAAAATATCTAAATGACCTCCCATTGCCGCCGATGAACAAGTTTTTTTATCCCATCTACAACCAACTTCTCGGGCTCGTATTAGAAAATTTAAATGGCCATGATAAGCAGCTTCCCAACATACATCTTCATACGGTACACAGCCATGTGACCTAGCCCATTCAAACATTTCCAAATCATCATTAACTGCAGATATAATACATGTAATTGGATCCACCTCATAATTATTTTTATGTGCCCAAATTAAAATATTCAAATGTTGATTTTGTGCTGCTTTCGTACACACTTCCGAATCCCATGGGCAATTATTTTTTACGGCCCATTTAAGAATATTTAAATGACCTTGTTCTCCGGCCCTAATACATGTCCAGCGATTCCATGGACAGTTATTTTTTCGCAACCATTTGAGAACATCTAAATGACCTTCACTAGCAGCATGTTGGCATGTCGACCGACCCCATCGACATCCATTTGATCGCGCCCATTTGATAATTAATAGATATCCTTTCAACGCAACTCCATCGATAAAATGATTTTTACTCACCAAATTAAATGTTTCAGTAATAATCAAGCGCCATTTTTTGCTAACATGTGCTGCGATAACAAGATCGATGTTATCCAAATTATGCGAGATCGTTAAAAAAATTTCTTTAGGTAATTCGTCAATCATATTTGAATTCATTTGAATTAAGATATGATGAATTTATTTTAATCAATTTTTTTGAATTATCTAGTTGCCAAAGCAAAAATCAAACGTTCGAGTTTATCAGTTACTTCGGTAACACGGTTTGATAAATTCTTGTTGTCAAGTTCGATTTGATAAATTTGTTTTTGGAACGAGTTTGTTAATTCGATGCTTTCTTTGAGTTGAGCTTTTAAATTTTCGATGGTGTTTAATGTTGTTTCTTCGATTCGATTGATTTGTTCGATCGAGCTATTGTGCGATTTATTAGCTACATCTTTTAAATATTCTAGATTAGCAGATGCAGTTTCTTCTATTTTATTAATTCGATTTATTGTTTGGTCAGATTGCGTACTTTGTTGGGTTTGTAGCGATTCAAATTTACGAACAGTCGCGTCATCTAATTTTTTCAAATTGGTTCGTAGATCTATGATTTGTTTTCGTTTTGACTGATATTCTAAATTAGGATTATATACCGCATTGTATCCAGCATTGTATCCAATAAAAATATTGTTACTTTCTGGTGTTGCGGTTGTTGTATTTCCGAATGGTATATCCATTGTTTCTTTTGTAGTCGTTCTTGGGATGTTAGTTGATCTGGTTGGTCCAGTCGATCCAGTTGGTCCAGTAGCTCCAATAGCTCCAGTAGATCCAGTTGGTCCAGTAGATCCAGTTGGTCCAGTAGCTCCAGTAGCTCCAAAACAACCAGTTAGTCCGATGGGACCAGTCGCACCCATAGATCCGGTACTAATGGTGTCGATACATGATGGTCCAATACGAGTGTTGTTACAATATAATTTGCTATTCATTGTTGTTGATTCTATTATTATTAGTATGATATTGATATCTTTAAGTGATTTTTAAAAATATTAATTAATGTGGTATTAATTATTTTTGCATGATGGTTTTTTATGATGTCTGGGTATACAATTTTCGATCAGTGTGTCGGCCGAGAAAGTAAGACCAGATACTCCGGTTGGTTGATATGTTCCAGACCATATAGATTCGGCACCACCACAATTCGCAATCAAATATTCGGTATAACCATTTTGGGCAAATACATTTTGGGCAAAATATTGTGATTGTTCTGGTGCAACATTATTCGGACCGGTTCCTGGTGCAGTTGATGTACAGAGCCATGATGATAGAGCTGTATGTTTGTAACACAAGTCGGCGTCTGGTGATACAATACTTTGCATATTCCACCATGCGATTTCCGTTGCATTACTAATTGTGGGTGGACAAGCACATGGGTAACCAGTCAATTCAATAAGAGCAGGATTGCAAGAGCCAAACGTATCAATAAATGATGGTGTTCCGGAAAATGATTCAGAAACTTGTCCGCAATAATTCTGGTTTGGTGGACAAACCGTAATGTTAGATGGAATTGGGACTATACAACCGGCGGACATATTGGAAAAAATGGGGCCGGCGGACATCAATCCATAATCAATCCAATCATCACCGCCATAATCGGTCATTGTGTAACCAATAGATGCGGCCCCACCAGAATGACCATGTGGACAGAAGCCGTGACTAGAATCTCCAAAATGAACAACATCAAATAAATGTCGGTAAACGGTAGCACATCGACAAACAGCTGCCTTTAGATTTTGTCTAGTGGCGCCAGTTGTATCCGACGGATTCCATCCAGGAGCATCCCAGACAACAGGTACTGTTCGTATTCCTCTCGATTGATAATAGTTGATGTATCCATTATTAAAAACTGATGTCGATCCGCCTCCATTCATCAATGGCGTTGTACCTATAAAAACTCCATCTGCAGGTTGGATTACACCATATACAGCACCCAAGTCGGTTGTCTCGGGACAAGTGACTGTGATTCTGGTACAAACTGCTCCAGCCGGAAATTCTGTCGAGCATGTTACTGGAATCAGATTGATAACCGATCCTAAGGGTCTCTTTGAATATATCACCGAGCATAGTAATAAAAATAATAATAGATATCGCATATTTTGTTGATTTTTGTAAATTTAGGATTGAATTTATGTCCAGCGATTTTTTTTTTCAATTTTTTTTTTTGATTTTTGAATTTAAAATTGTGAATTAGCCGAATCCGTTATTATCAAAAGATTTCTTTGATCAACATGAATTGTATCAAATCAGTCGTCATGATTAGGTAAAAAATATCCGACACATTAGAAAGAGAGCGCCGAACGCTATATTAGTGTCCTTGAATATAATATATTCAAAGACATTAATTTTACTCATGTTTCGAATCCGACGAAACGGATTCTGTAACATCCATTTTCCGAAAACCTTTTTCGATTGCCTTTGTTCCAAAGTTCTTATAAAGGCAATCATACTTGGTCATCAGTTTTACAATTTTCTGTTGTCGGTGATATATTCCCAACAAACTAGGCACTCCCTTAGCCATGTCCATGGTGGTTCCCATTATGGCGAAAGATGCGGTAGAGCTGCCAAGTGCTATGAGGAGGGGAAGATGCGCTATTGTAATTGAACATATCATGACGAAAATTATTACAGAATTTGATACCCAGTACATGTCATGATGTGTCGCAAAAATAACTTGGTCATCGTGATATCTAGAAGCATCATATTTCAAAAGACTCATTTCATGATCAAATTTACCATCATCGCATAGATGGCCCATTCCTCTTTTCCATTCGGAAGCTGTCAGTAGAAAATTTTTTACATCGCTAACACTCGATGTTGGTGTGCAAAAAACTTTACCCAACCACTGCTTGTATGCATTGTGTTTTTCGTTTACGATGCTAATCGTATATCTAACTGACCGGCATATTCTCGATTGCTGGAACAAATTAATTGGATGAAATTTGAACATTAATCTAGTGTATAGATCTAGTGTATACTATTGATTTCAAATAATGATCCTATTAAACAGTTTATTTTTCAATTTTTTTTGATTAAATGGACTACATATATGATACAGTTCCTAATACGATTGATTGATTTTTTATCGAATCATTGGAGTTGAATCTCCAATCATGTAAAGACTATATTTTTTATAAATTCATCAAATTCACTTAGCGCCAGTGCTTAATATATTAATTGACTGATTTATATCATGATTGACTCACATAAATGAATATTCTTTTGACTAAATCATTTATTAATCAATTGATAATAAATATTTTAGTTAATCACTCCGGCAATCCATTTATTCGCGCCCAATTTAGAACATCAAGTTGTCCATTAATTTTGGCAGATTTGCAAATATATGTATCGTAACAAAGAAAACCGTTAGATTTCGCCCAAATTAGAATATCTATACGTCCACATCTTGTCGCATAATTACATATTGTCATTTTAACACCTTCAAAATGTGGACAATAATTTTCATGTGCATATTTAAGAATCTCTAGATGACATCGAATAGCTGCATATTCCCAGACATATTCATCCCAATGACAGCCATTTTCGTGTGCAAATCGAAGAATATCTAGATGATTATTGCGTGCTGCTTCTAAACATGTTTTGAAATTCCAATCGCAACCATTTGTTCGTGCCCAAATTAAAATATCTAAGTGGTTCGTACGTGCTGCTTCACTACATGTCAAATAAGTCCATTCGCAACCATGGGCTCGAGCCCATTTTAATACTTCAAAATGGCCTCCACAAGCTGCATTTGCACATGTATCGGAATCCCATGGACATTTATTTTCACGTAACCATTTCAAAACTTCTAAATGTCCTCCCCGAGCTGCTCGCGAACAGATATATTCATTCAATGAAAATCCATTTTTATATGTCCATTCCAGAATTTCTTGATGGCCTACTCTGGCTGCCACTGCTAATGTATATTCGTGCCATGGAAAACGATTTTCGTGAATCCACTTTAAAATTTCTAAATGGCCTCCAACAGCGGCAGATCTGCTGACATCTTTGGTTATTTTATATCCGATTGTTAGTATCCATTGTAACAAATTTAGGTATCCGTTTTCCGCAAAATAATTGGCAAATTGTTGTTCAGTTGAACATTTTAGTACTTTGATTATATTGAGCCACTTTTTACTCACATGTGTTAGTACAATAAAATCTAAAGGATTCAACTCTAGTATGATTGTTTCAAAAAGTTCTCTTGGGATCTCGTCAATCATTAATATCTGAATGTTTAATTATGAACAAATAAAAATATTTTTTAGTTCAATTTTTTGTTAATATTTGAATAAATATTAACAAAAATATTTTTAGGATATGGCATCGATTTTTATTGTTTCAGTTATTAATTCTATCGTGGTTGTCAAATTATTCCTTAGTAAAGAATGATCAATGTGGGGAACATTGCATTTTTCAAATGGAATCAATATATGTGCCAAACATGCTATTAATAATCTTCGCATTTCAATCAATGTAAAATTTTCAATTGAGGCATATATTTGATTTTCGGTATATGATGCAAGAAGTTCGATGTCTTTATATTTTAGCTTTTCTGGTATTATAATTGTTTGATGATCATATAGACGAGGCCGGCTTATCATCTCTTGTTTAGCATGTTGAACCATATGAAATATTTTATTAATAGTATTTGCTGTGATAGTAATGTATGGTATTAGATCAGCATCGTTGGTTGAATTTGTTTTTGGTATTACTACTTCGTCGATATTAATATTTGTATCGGCAGGAATGATCATATCAATAAATGATTCTCGCATGGCTATTTTTTGTTCTATTAATTCTATTCTTTTTGATATATACAAAAATTTTAGTCGCTCAATTTCAATGTCATTTCCTCTATTAGATCGATGTGAAGCAGTTTTAAGAACATTTTTGGAATCTCTTCTGGTAGTTGTTTCTGTAGGTAATACGAATATATTATCATAACAAATCATTTCATTTTGTACTAGAACAATGTCTCCCATTAATTTGCTAGGATCAAATACTTGAAGTTTACTATCAGATTTGTTACCTATCGGTATATAATATATGTTGTCATCGATCAATTCTAATTTTATTGGAATGTTACGCAAACATTCTTCGAATACCGCATAACCAACTTCGTTCAGTAAATATTTTTTTATTAGAATCTTTTTTACGGATAATGAAGTCGACATGAGATTACTATTTTGATATTATTATTATGAATCAAGCATTTTAATTTTCAATTTTTTTATAATTTAAATATTAATATTTTAATGAAAAAATTATTCTGGTAACCCAATTGATCGTGCCCAATCTAGAATATTGTAATGACCATTCATTTTTGCAAATTCACAAATTAGATGATTTTGAAGTAAATTGTTCTCTCGCGCCCAAATTAAAATATCTAATCGTCCTGTTGTTGCGGCTCGAATACACATACTTCGATGTGTAAGCATACAATATGAACAACCTTCTTCATGTGCATATTTAAGAATGTCTAGATGACCACATATACTAGCTTTTTCCCAAACTAAGTGATCCCATGGACAATTATTTTCATGTGCAAATCGAAGAATATCTAAATGACCGTTTACTACTGCGAATGCACAAGTCCAAATATCCCATGGACAATTGTGAGCTCTGGCCCATTTTAATATTTCAAAATGGCCTTTAAGTGCCGCGTCTGAACACGTATCACAATCCCATGGACAATTGTGAGCTCTGGCCCATTTTAATATTTCAAAATGGCCTTCATATGCCGCTGACGAACACGTATCACAACCCCATGGACAATTGTGAGCTCTGGCCCATTTTAATATTTCAAAATGGCCTTTAAATGCCGCGTTTGAACATGTCGTTGAATCCCATCGACATCCTTTTTTATGTAACCATTTGATGATTTGTAAATGACCGGCCAAAGCAGCTTTTGAACAAGTTTCTTCGTCGAACCGATAGTTATTTTGGTGCATCAATTTTAGAATTTTTAAATGGCCACCTTTTGCCGCTGAGTCGCCAACTGTTTTTTCCATCCGACAGCCATTCATTAAGGCCCATTCGATTAGGCCAATATATCCTTTTTCGGCAGCATTGTTGATAAATTCTTGTTTACAAAGAAATTCGGGATTTTCATTTAACACAATGTAACGCCATTTTTTACTAACGTGTGCGAATACAACAATATCAATGTCGTCCAAAAAATAATTATAAATAGTTTGGAGAAGTTCGATTGGGATATCGTTAATCATCTATTCTTATGTAGTTTTGTTGATTAATAAAGAAATTGTTTGATTCAATTTTTATGTTATTGATATTTACCAAAATATTAATAACAAATAAATTATTATTCAACAATGTCATTCGGGAAAATTATTTAATCGCGCCCAATCTAAAATATCTTGATGATTGTTTGATTTTGCATGTTCGCAAATACTTTTATCTAAATAAAGAAAACCATTTGATTGTGCCCAAATTAATATATCTAAACGACCCAATATTGCTGCTCTTTGGCATATTGTTATTATGATGCTAGAATAATATGGACACCCATGTTTGTGTAAATATTTAAGAATATCTAAATGACAATTAATTCCGGCATAAACCCATGCGGTCGAATCCCAGCTACATCCATTTGATCTGGCCCAAATGAGAATATCTAAGTGATTTTTGCGAGCTGCTTGACCACATGTACTTGCATTCCATGGGCATTTATGTACAGATTTGAGCAGCCGGCACGGCTGATGCATACGTTCATTCCGTAACCACCATAATACCCCGAAGTGGCCACCCGATGCCGCATTTGAACATGAACGTTCGTCCCATGGACAATAATTTGTATTTAGCCATATTAAGAGATCTAAGTGGCCACCCAATGCCGCATTGGCGCAAGTACTAGCACCAGCTTCGCAGCCCTTTTCTTGCAACCATTTCAAAGTATTCAGTTGACCTCCCAAAGCAGCGCCAGAACAAGTTTCTTCATTAAATGGATAATTATTTTCATGCATCCATTTTAATATTTCGATATGTCCACCTCTTGCAGCACTAGCAGTAACTTTTTCATTAATTATGCAACCATTTAATTTGGCCCATCTAATTATATTTAGGTATCCCTTCATTGCTGCGCTATTGATGAATGTTGTTTTATCAAGTAATTTTAGTTTTTGATTCAATATGCGATGACGTATTTTTTTGCTCGAGTGCGCAAATACCGTGATGTCAACTTGGTCTAAGTTGCTAATAATAGTTAAAAAAAGTTCGTTAACGATATCGTCGATCATGTCTAAATGTTTATCTTTATTATTGAACTGACTAAAGAATATTTTATTCAATTTTTTTTAATCATTCGGGAAGATTATTTGGTAGCGCCCAATTTAGAATATCGAATTGATTATTTCTTTTGGCATATTCATGAATAAGGCCGGCATCACAAAGAAAATTGTTGGAGTGCGCCCAAATTAAAATATCGAGACGATTTGATATTTTGATTCAATTTTTGTTGTTGATATTTTTGCAAATGTTAACAACAGAACGAATTTGGCTGCTTTAATAAAAGTTGTCGATTTCAATGATGAACCCATTTTCGGTAACGACATTCAATCGCTCATCGACAAAGTCTTTGGTAAGTTTTTGTGAAACTCCATTGATTTTGATAAATCGAATGTTGGGATACAGTTTTGTGGCAATGTTAACCGGAATGCCAATTAAATTTTTTGTTTCGATCTCAATTTTACTGTCCATGGTGGGGGTAAGTACTCATTTTGTTATTTAATCAAAATATCAAGCACTTTATTTTTCAATTTTTTTAACATATATTTTTATTGTATCGGTAATTATATTTATTGCACTCAAGATATCATTAGTGTATAAATTTTCGTATCTCCATATCTTTTGCATTGGCATTAATATTGATGCCATCGATGCAAGTAATAGTTCTCGCAATTCAAACAATGTAAAATGTTTAATTAAAGTACAGATTTGATCTTCGGTGATATTCGAGTCGAAAATCATACCGTTGTGGTTGAGTGATTTGGGTAAATTTTTATGTTGATATTGATGAAAAATTCCGAATATTTTACCCATAATATTTGCCGTGATTGCAACATATGGCATTAGATCTAGAATATCGATTGTTTGTTGATTCGTCGTGATTGTTGTGTCTGAAATATTGGTGTCGATTATTTCATTATTTGTTGGGATAGTTTCTGGTTTAATATTATCCACGATTTGTTCTTGTGAAATTTCGGATGTAGTTAAAATATTGGTGTCGATCGTTTCATTATTTGTTGAGATAGTTTCTGGTTTAATATCATCTACGACTTGTGAAATTTCAGATGTATCTAATTTTGTGTTTGAATTTTCTAAAGCAGCTATTTTATTTTCTAATAATTTTATTTTTTTTGATATGTATAAGGGGCGTAATCTATCTATAGTGTATCCGAAATTACACATTTCAAGATTGCGTGATAGCTTCTTAATACGATCTTCATATTTTTCTTCGGTTTGTACAGCAGTCATAATTTTCATAAATGCGACGGGATTAAATATTTTGAGTGTGTTATCTAATCCATTCTCAGTAGATATATAATAAACATTATTATCAATCAATTCTAATTTTATTGGCATATTACGTAAACACTCTTCGAATACACCATAACTTATTTCGTTCAGTGAATATTTTCGAATAATGATATCTTTGATAGATGTTGGAATTGACATGATGTTATGATATTAATATCAATGGTTAGTATCAAATATTTGAAATTTCAATTTTTTTGAATTAATTATTGCATACTTTATTTAAAGTATTTAATAATTTTGAGATTATCGACTGATGATTTATTAATTGTGTTGATTGTCATAATCATTATCAATCATATTGATCACCACAGTCAATGCAGCCAATGGAACAGTAATGCCCCAACAAATTCCAGCCAACGCGCCGACGGCTGACCCCGCGGAACCAAATACAAGTAAATAATAGAATAATTGAGTATTTGATCGTTCCTTAGTGTAGTCTTCGAGTTTTCGACAATTATAATAACCGGAATATAAACCGTGACATCCGCCAATAATTGTCCCCATACATCCCAATGGGAATGCTACACTGAAATAATCAATACCACTACAATCCATCTTGAATGTTAACCGACGTTTTAAAGTAGATTTAATGAAAGGTTGTAACTTAGTCGCAAACATTGAATATAATTTGATATGATAACGATTAGATGTTTCAATATATTTATTTTTTCAATTTTTTTATTGGTATTCCGGACATCCATTTTCTCTAACCCATTTTAATACTTCGAGATGGCCTTCTTGAGCAGCACAATAACGGGTCCAACGATTCCACGGGCAACCATTCGCTCTGGCCCATTTCAAAACTTCTAGATGGCCTCCGAGAGCGGCACTAGAACAAGTTAAATTATCCCATGCACATTGATTTTCTCTGGCCCATTTCAAAACTTCTAGATGGCCTCCGAGAGCGGCATTAGAACAAGTAAAATTATCCCATGGGCATTGATTTTCTCTGGCCCATTTCAAAACTTCTAGATGGCCTCCTAGAGCGGCATTAGAACAAGTAAAAATATCCCATGGGCATTGATTTTCTCTGGCCCATTTCAAAACTTCTAGATGGCCTCCTAGAGCGGCATTAGAACAAGTTTGACTATCCCATGGGCATCGATTTTCTCTAGCCCATTTAACGATGTTCAAATATCCCATTTTCACGACATTTTCTATAAACTTATTTTTTGAAATAAGATGATTGCTAAGTGATTTTTTTACGATTGTCTTCCATGTTTGGCAAGTATTCATCATAATAACTAACGCAATATCTCCAACTGAAGACATTATAACGGCAGAAATTTCTGTCGGAATACATTCGAATAGAGTCATTGATCCGTCCACTAATATTAATTTTGATTAATTGAGTAGTTAAATATTTAATTATTCAATTTTTTTATTGGTATTCCGGACATCCATTTTCTTTGGCCCATTTTAATACTTCGAGATGGCCTTCTTGAGCAGCACAATAACGGGTCCAACTATTCCATGGACAACCATTCGCTCTGGCCCATTTTAAAACTTCTAGGTGGCCTCCTTGAGCAGCCATCGTACAAGTATGATGACTCCAGTGGCAACCCAGAGCTCTGGCCCATTTTAATATTTCTAAATGGCCTTCCCTAGCAGCATTTGAACAAGTATAAGTATCCCATTCACAATCATGAGCTTTGGCCCATTTCAAAACTTCTAAATGGCCTCCTTCAGCAGCATTTGAACAAGTTCGACAATCCCATTCACATCCATTTTCTCTGGCCCATTTTAAAACTTCTCGATGGCCTCCTCGAGCAGCACTAGAACAAGTCTGGGAACCCCATTGACATCCATTTTCTCTGGCCCATTTTAAAACTTCTCGATGGCCTCCTCTAGCAGCACTAGAACAAGTATCACTATCCCATAAACAACCATGAGCTCTGGCCCATTTCAAAACTTCTAAATGGCCTCCAAGAGCAGCATTTGAACAAGTATTCCAATCCCAATTGCAACCATGTGCTCTAACCCATTTTAAAACTTCCAAATGGCCTCCTAAAGCAGCATTAGAACAAGTTGAACTATCCCATAAACAACCACAAGCTCTGGCCCATTTGACAATATTTAAATATCCACTTTTTGCGGCTTTTTCAATAAATTTATTTTTTGAAATAAGATGATTGTGTAACGATTTTAGAATGATTATTCTCCATGTGCAACAAACATGCGCCATAATAACTAACTCAATATCTTCGACTAAAGACACTATTATGACAGAAATTTCTGCTGGAATGCATTCAAATAAAGTCATTGATTCACCCATTGATATTAATTATTATTGATAAATTGAATTGTTAAGTATTTAAGTATTTAATTATTCAATTTTTTTTAGTTTTCGGGACATCCATTTTCTCTGGCCCATTTTAGCACTTCTCGATGGCCTCCATGAGCAGCTATAAAACAAACATTACTATCCCACTCTCCCCCATTTTCTCTAGCCCATTTCAAAACTTCTAAATGGCCTCCTTCAGCAGCATTAAAGCAGGTCCATTTATTCCAATCACAACCTAGAGCTCTGGCCCATTTCAAAACTTCTAAATGGCCTCCATTTGCGGCATTCGAACAAGTATGACAATTCCATTCGCAACCATGAGCCCTGGCCCATTTCAAAACTTCTAAATGGCCTCCTAAAGCAGCACTTGAACAAACAGAAGTATTCCATTCGCAACCTAGAGCCCTGGCCCATTTCAAAACTTCTAAATGACCATTTCTGGCGGCATTTGAACAAACAGAAGTATTCCATTCGCAACCTAGAGCTCTGGCCCATTTCAAAACTTCTAAATGGCCTCCTAAAGCAGCATTAGAACAAGTATTATTGGTCCATTCGCAACCCATAGCTCTGGCCCATTTTAAAACTTCTAAATGGCCTCCTAAAGCAGCATTAGAACAAGTTAAACTATTCCATGAACATCGATTTTCCCTGGCCCATTTTAAAACTTCCAAATGGCCCTCTCTTGCAGCATTAGAACAAGTACTATTATTCCATTGGTATTTATTTTCTCTGGCCCATTTGACAATATTCAAATATCCCATTTTCGCGGCATTTTTTATGAATTTATTTTTTGAGATAAAATGATCATTAAATGATTTTTTTACGATTAATCTCCATGTTTGGCAAGTATTCATCATAATAACTAACGCAATATCTCCGACTGAAGACATTATAATGACAGAAATTTCTGCCGGAATACATTCGAATAGAGTCATTGATCCGTCCACTAATATTAATTATCTTTGATTAATTAAATAGTTAAATATTTAATTATTCAATTTTTATTAGTTTTCCGGACATCCATTTTCTCTGGCCCATTTTAATACTTCGAGATGGCCTTGTTCGGCAGCATTTATACAAGTACAGTTATTCCATTCACAGCCATTTTCTTTGGCCCATTTTAAAACTTCTAAATGGCCTCCGTAAGCAGCCATCGAACAAACATAAGAATTCCATTCGCAACCCAGAGCTCTAGCCCATTTTAAAACTTCCAAATGACCTTCTGCAGCAGCACAATAACAGATCCAACTATTCCATTCGCAACCATTAGCTCTGGCCCATTTTAAAACTTCTAAATGGCCTCCTTGAGCAGCCATCGTACAAGTATGAAAATTCCAATGACAACCATGAGCTCTGGCCCATTTTAATACCTCTAAATGGCCTCCTCTAGCAGCATTTGAACAAGTATAACTATCCCATGGACAATGATGAGCTTTGGCCCATTTCAAAACTTCTAAATGGCCTCCAAACGCAGCATTAGTACAAGTTGAACTACCCCATTGACAGCCATTTTTTCTGGCCCATTTTAAAACTTCTAAATGGCCTCCAGACGCAGCATTAGAACAAGTTGAACTATCCCATTCGCAACCATGAGCTCTGGCCCATTTCAATACTTCTAAATGGCCTCCCTGAGCAGCATTAGAACAAGTTGAACTATTCCATTTACACTCATTTTCTCTGGCCCATTTCAATACTTCTAAATGGCCTCCTTGAGCAGCATTAGAACAAGTTGAACTATTCCATTTACACTCATTTTCTCTGGCCCATTTAATAATATTTAGATATCCCATTTTTGCAGCATTTTTAACAAATTTATTTTTTGGAATAAGATGATCATAAAATGATTTTAGGGTGATTGTTCTCCATGTTTGACAAGTATTCATCATAATAACTAACGCAATATCTCCAACTGAAGACATTATAATGACAGAAATTTCTGCCGGAATACATTCAAATAGGGTCATAGATTTTTCCATTAATATTAATTATTATTGATTAATTGAATAGTTAAATATTTAATTATTCAATTTTTTATTAGTTTTCTGGACATCCATTTTCTCTGGCCCATTTTAATACTTCGAGATGGCCTTGTTTAGCAGCATTAGAACAAGTATAATTATTCCATTCACAGCCATGAGCTCTGGCCCATTTCAATATTTCTAAATGGCCTCCGTAAGCAGCATTAGAACAAACATTATAATTCCATGAACAACCGTGAGTTCTGGCCCATTTTAAAACTTTGAAATGGCCTTCTGAAGCAGCATGATAACAGGTCCAACTATTCCATTCGCAACCATTCGCTCTGGCCCATTTTAAAACTTCTAAATGGCCTCCATAAGCAGCCATAGAACAAGTATGAAAATTCCAATGACAACCATGAGCTCTGGCCCATTTTAATACCTCTAAATGGCCTCCTCTAGCAGCATTTGAACAAATATAACTATCCCATTCACAACCACGAGCTCTGGCCCATTTTAAAATCTCTAAATGACCTTTAGAAGCGGCATCATAACAAGTTCGACTACCCCATTCGCATCCATTTTCTCTGACCCATTTTAAAACTTCTAGATGGCCTCCTAAAGCAGCATTAGAACAAGTTAAACTAGTCCATCGACAACCATGAGTTCTGGCCCATTTCAAAACTTCTAAATGGCCTCCGAGAGCAGCATTCGCGCAAGTATCACTATCCCATGAACAACCATTTTCCCTAGCCCACTTAACAATATTTAGATATCCATCTTTTGCGACATTTTCAATAAATCTATCTTTCGGAATAAAATGATAGCGAAACGATTTTATAATGATTGTTTTCCATGTCAAACAAACATTTGCCATCATGACTAATCCAACATCTCCAATGAAAGACATTATTATGGCAGAAATTTCTTCTGGAATGCATTCGAATAAAATCATTGATTTGTCCATTAATATTAATTATCTTGATTAATTGAATAGTTAAATATTTAATTATTCAATTTTTTATTAGTTTTAGGGACAACCATTTTCTATGCCCCATTTTAATACTTCGTGATGGCCGCCGTTTCTTGCGGCCCAATAACAAGTCCAACTATTCCATTCGCAACCATGAGCTCTGGCCCATTTCAACATTTCTAAATTACCTTTTTGGGCAGCCCCATAACAAGTCCACTCATTCCATTCGCATCCATTTTCTCTGGCCCATTTCAAAACTTCTAAATGGCCTCCTCGAGCTGCATTTGAACAAGTCAAACTATCCCATGGGCAACCCAGAGCTCGGGCCCATTTTAAAACTTCTAAATGGCCTCCATGAGCAGCACAATAACAAATCGAACTATTCCATTTACGACCCAGAGCTCTGGCCCATTGTAAAACTTCTAAATGGCCTCCCTCAGCAGCATTTGAACAAGTATAACTATTCCATTCGCATCCATTTTCTCTGGCCCATTTCAAAACTTCTAAATGACCTCCTCGAGCGGCAGCAGAACAAGTATAACTATTCCATTCGCATCCATTTTCTCTGGCCCATTTTAAAACTTCTAAATGACCTCCTAAAGCCGCACTCGAACACGTCCAACTATCCCATTCGCAACCATGAGCTCTGGCCCAT
>Ga0206798_1103_pt1 | contig 17444 bp, 16 predicted proteins | sample Alteio_BWOrgCont_66_FD_152893 | JGI IMG/M metagenome (GOLD analysis project Ga0206798, IMG submission 152893) | Enriched cells from forest soil in Barre Woods Harvard Forest LTER site, Petersham, Massachusetts, United States -... | ecosystem: Environmental > Terrestrial > Soil > Temperate forest >...
CCTTGCCGGCCTGGATTCAGGTAACTGAGTCGAATTGCCTCCTGGCACAGCGCTTGGCTCTTGCCTGAACCAATCGGCCCTGAAAACCCTTTGAACCTTGCCGTCGAAGTATGAAACTGGCTCTGCGATGGGAGTGGCACATAGTCTATTTCAATCCGCAGCGTTTCTCCGCTGGATCTTTCCACGTGACGATGATCTCCCTCGGCTGCTCCTCTTCTTCCAGCTCTCGTTCAAGCTGGGTCAACCGGATGAAATCCGCCAGCGTCACCTTGCTGTTCTTCAGATCCAGCCGCTTTTCAATATCGATGAGCAGCTTGCTGATTCGTTGCCGCCGGGTTCCTTTGAGCAGCCCGCGTGGCTCTGTTTCCAACGGCTTTTTTATCTTTGCTCCGCGTACCGTCATCTGAATCTCAAAAAAATGGGCGCTCCGTTTCCGGAAGCGCCCGCAAGCAACTCTCTCCTGCACCGACTCTATCAATCAGGTTTCTGTTCTACACCAACCAATCTCCTAAGCGCCTGAAAACGCGCCGCAGATTCTGGTAATAATATACTTAGCTGACACAAGATGGTAGTCTGGGGGCGGCGTGACAGGCCCGTTTTTACGATTGTTGAAGTTCGAAGACTATTTTGGTGGTAGCATCGGAGGCGTCATGGTGCTTCGATTTATGGTGGTGGCTTTGTGTACAGCGAGTGTCGTGATATCCGGTGAGCAACTTCCGCCAGACGTTGTGCCTTCAAGTTCCGTCATTGAGATTTCGGGAAAAAAATTCTTGGTTTCCGAGGTATCGATGTTACTGGCGTCGCAGAAGGCGGCAGGTTCAAATTTGACACAGGAACCGCCAAGCCTGATCCAGGAGACTCGAATTGTGAAACCATCCAAGCAAGTTCCCCCAGGGTCTTCGTTACATCGAACCCAGAAAAAGAAATTCCCGAACTGACGTTTTTGAGTTCTCCGAACGTCTCCGCTATTTTCTGCACGTCCTTGGTCATGATAACCGGAACCTCTGATATCAATCCCACTACCATGTTGGCGTCGGTTATCACCGGAGATCCAGACGCTCCTGGAGTGATCGGCATCTGAATTCTGAAAATTTCATAGTGCGGGGTAAAGGCAAGATCTGGTCTTCCCTCAATAGTTCCAAATGGAAGTGGTAGTCGGGCGGTTCTGGCACTCAAAAATCCCTCGTACAGAACCTGGGAAGTGAAGCCTGCTGGAAATCCAATTGAGATCAAGTGCTGACCAACTTTGGTCGCGTTGGAATTTCCAAATGGAATAAAACATGGCGTAGCGAGCCCTGTTTCAATCATGGCCAGATCGAATAGAGCCCTTCTGTTATCCTCTATGGTCGCTGCGGAAGTCATCAATTTTGTCGTTGTACCCTTCGGGAAATCTATACTCAGTCCAGTTCTAGGCATAACCTCGGCCACTATCTGACCGTTAACGATTCGGTATTTTCTGTCGTAAAGGACATGCGCGACACTCGCCAAGCGCCCAGAGCTATTTACAAAAAATGCAGTTCCGCTGCCCCCATCAAACCGGACCTGTACGACAGCGCACGACAGTTTGTCATACCTAACCTCCAAAGTCTCAGCGGGTAGGCGATAACAAAAAATAAACCCCATCAAGAGGCACAACGATATTGTTCTCATAGCGATATTAGATATTCCTTACCTAAGGCCGCACATAGACTTCGTGCAGATAAGCCGGTAGACTGGTGATGGACTCACGATCCACAAAACGATAGCGTTGTCCACCACGGCCTAACTCTTCGCGCCCGCAAAAGCTAAAAGGGTTGGGCCTTTCCGTTGTGGCCCCCGCAGTCGGTGAACTGAACGGCAGGGGCTATGTTCCTCATCGTTATTTGCTGAACCTTTTTCATTGCCGCTTCCCACGGGTTGTGCTACGGGCGGCTCAATGTACGCATCCAACTTGTCGATTAACTCGAACACGAACTTGCGGTCATCGGAATTGAGTCGAAATAGGTCTAGCGTTGCGGACATGGTGAGGGTTCCTCCGCTTTGTAAGCGAACCGTCTTGGATGTGCCGTTATTGTTTGTTTGGTCCGTATTGGAATCCGACCCAGTTCCCTGTTTACGCGCCCCACGCTTTTTGGCTCCAGCGACTCGTCCGGAGCCGTTTGCCTTCTTGCCACCTATCAGCGGCGACATCTCGACACCAACATAATTGGCGGCCCCCACAAAGAAGCGAACGGCCTTATAGCACGTATCCCCCTTGACTCCATAAGACTCAGCCATTTTCTTGTCAAGTTCGTCTGGGGTTGTCTTCTTGAGATTCAGTGCGAACAATTCAGGGTAGCGACGCTGCAATATCTCTTTGAGTTTGTGCTTTCTCGCAGCCTCATCTTCGGTCGTTAGCGCTTCCAGATCGGCGGTAGGCTTGTTCTTGTCATCAATCAGTCCCAAAAATCGCATTCCGGTAAACAGTTGGTTCTGAACCGAGAATGCCATGCCGGGAAACACTGTCTTATCAATAACATTGGTAAGTTCGGCCTTTGACAACTGATCTATCGAGTTCTGGAACGTTTTCCATGATACGTAAACAGCGGCATTGGTTTTTTCTGATTCAGCCATATCATCTCCAGGTACGCATTCGGTACAAACCAAGAGTACATCATTCACGGTATATACCGCAATGACTTTTTTAAAGATTAGTTGTGGCGGTAAGCATAGAACTGTCATAAGATTTGGCCATGGACTTACAACTTCAACGAGGACAACAGGTTATAGTCAATGCGTATGGCGGAAAACGGCCCTATGTAACCGTGGTTGAAGATCGCGGCGACGTGGTTATGATCTGTAAGCCACGGGAATTTGAGGAGGCCATGGCAGGGAACCGGGAGCCAGCATCAATCGGGTTCCATAAGAAGGATGTAATACTCCCCAAGGGCACAGTATGAGTCCCACCACCAAGATTGCTATGCCCGCTTCTGAAATGGTTGAGGGGCCCGAAGCATGGGACCGCTTTACTAAGACCATGAAACAGGTTCTGAGCGTGCCACACTCGGAGATCAAGAAACGGGTAGAGAAACAACGTGCGGAGGCCGCTAACAATCCGAATAGGCGCGGGCCAAAGCGGAAGGTCAGGCCGTCCGCTTCCCCCGCTTCTGGCGTTTAGAAGGGTTCCACTTCTTCTTCGGCAGGCCTTCCCTCTACCTTGCCGGTGAGCTCCGCATAAGTGAGGCGCTTTCCTACGGCCTGTTTCATGACCACAATGAAACGATCAGTGTCATTCATTTCCTTGCGGTTATTGAAACGAAACGCCTGCTCGTCGATGTAACGGAACAGGTGGAACGGCTCTACGCTGATGTACGTTCCGCCAAGCCCGCGCTTCAACAGCGACCAAAAGTTCTCAAGACCGTTCGTGTGAACGTTACCGCGTACGTAAGCTTCGGCGTGATTGATAACTTCGTGTTCGAATCCGTCTTTGCCCCAATAGTAACCTGCTTCATCTGTGAATAGCTTGGCTGTTGGATCAACCGCTGGCACAACGTTCTCTTGCATTGTTTGCCGCGTGCGATCAGGGATCACAGTGGCGCGAACTCTCTTTGCTTTGCCTTCTGTCTCGCGCTGGAGAATACCCAGGACGATAGTTTTGTTGTCACCCCGACGGCTCAACATCTGAATCTTGGCTTTCTTGTCCTTATGCATATTGCGCGCTTTTCCGCCGATGAACGACTCATCAATCTCAATCTCGCCCCCGAGCGTGCCACCGCTCAGATCGTCCTGCATTGCGAGGCGTCCGCGCTGCAACATAAACCACGCGGTCTTCTGAGTTACTCCGATGGCGCGGTGGATTTCCCACGAACTTACTCCGTTTTTGCAATTCACTAACATCCACATTACCGGGAGCCACTTATCGAGGCCGATAGGGCTCTCCTCAAAGATCGTGCCGACTTTGAGCGAAAACTTAACTTTGTCATGAGCAGGCTTAGCGAAGCACTTATAGACTTTAGCGTTAGGCAGATAGGATACGTTCTCCGATCCACACGCGGGACACTTGGGTTTTCCATCGGGCCAGCGAAGATTAGCCATGAACTCACGGCAGTTTTCAGCATCGGCGAAATAGATTACCGCTTCTTGTAGAGTCTTAGGCGTCTTGCTCATACAAGAACTTTACTATACAAAGGTCCGTCAGTCAAGTATATTATTGCCCAGATTCTCCGATGTCTTCTGTCACCCTACGCCGTTTGAATTTCCGCTGCGCCTTCCAGCCGTCGGTCCTCTATCTCGATCTCGCGCATCCGGAACTTTTGAACCTTCCCCGTCACCGTCATAGGGAATGTCTCCACGAAACGAATAAATTGAGGCACCTTGAAATGTGCGATCCTCCCGCGGCAAAACTCCCGGATCTCTTCCTCCTTGGCAGGCTCCTTCAGCCGGATCCAGGCCGCAACCGTCTCGCCGAGCTTTGCATCCGGAAGGCCCACCACCTGCACTTCCGCCACCTTCGGATGGGTGTGCAGAAACTCTTCAATCTCTCGCGGATACACATTTTCTCCCGCTCGAATGATCATGTCCCTCGCTCGCCCCGTAATCCGGAAGCACTCGTCCCGGTCCATTGTCGCCAGGTCCCCAGTATGCAGCCAGCCGTCTTCATCAATCACCCGGCGGGTCGCGTCCAATTCCTGGTCGTAACCCTTCATCACCAGATACCCGCGCGTACACAGCTCCCCTTTTTCACCCATGGGCACCGTCTCCCCGCTCATGGAAACGATCTTGACTTCGGTGTTCGGACACGCCTGCCCCACCGTCGAGACACGCCGCTCCAGGTTGTCGTGAACCGACGACATAGTAATCACCGGCGAGCTTTCCGTCTGCCCATACCCAACCGTCATTCCACCGCAGTGCATCTCGCTCACCACCCGCCTCATGATCTCCACCGGGCAAGGCGCGCCGGCCATCAGGCCCGTACGCAGCGAGCTAAAGTCGAAGCTGTGAAAGGCCGGATGCTCCAGCTCCGCGATGAACATCGTCGGCACTCCATAAATCGCGGTGGCACGTTCGTCGTGAATACTCTGCAGGGTCGTGAGTGCATCGAAAGTCGCAGCCGGCAGAATCATGGTTGCGCCGCTTACCACTGAAACCAATGTCCCAATCACGCACCCGAAGCAATGATAAAGCGGCACCGGGACCACTATCCGGTCCTTCTCGGTAATCCTCATCCCCTCGGCCAGAACAGCCGCGTTATTTAAGATATTTCGATGAGTAAGTAAAACGCCCTTAGGCGATCCCGTTGTTCCCGATGTGTACTGGATATTGGTTACCGCATCGGCCGATATCCGTTGCTTAGGGATATCTCGCCCCCGCGACAGCATCTCGTGCCAGCCGTCCGTTTCAAAGTAAACCGCGTGTTGCAGCGCCAGCGTTTGCGCCCCTATCGCTTCATCCAGAATGGCGCGGTAATTCGATCGCTTGTCTCTTTCCCACAGGAAAAGTGCCTTCATCCGCGACTTCCGCAATACAAAGGCCAACTCGTAAGACCGGTAAGCCGGATTCACATTCACTAATACGGCACCAATGCGCGCGCAGGCCAAGTGCATTTGCACCCACTCAACGCAGTTCGTCGACCATACTCCAACCCGGTCCTCTGCCCCGATTCCCAGCCCCGCCAGCCCCCGTGCCGTCCGTTCCACCGCTGCGGCCAGCTCTGAAAAGGTCAGCCTCACCCCTTGATGTCTCACCACCAGGGCTTCCCGCTCAGGAAATCGGGTAGCCGTTTGTTCAAACGCGTCCCAAATACTAGCGTCCATCAGCGGAGCATCGTGGCCCCGCGAGTAACTCAACATGGAAGTTATCGGCCTCCAAATCCGGGTCTCAGTGTATAACAATTAGCTATGCGCGTCCGCATGCTATTCACCCTTCTTCTTGGGTGTTCTCTTGCCTTCCCGGCCTCGCCCGCACGCTTCACGCTTGAACAGGTAATGAGCGCGCCATTCCCCTCCAATCTGACCGCTGCCCCCAAGGGCGGCGCAGTGGCTTGGGTGCTTAACGAACACGGCGCTCGCAACGTGTGGATCGCCAGCGCTCCCGGTTACTCCGGACGTCGCCTGACCAATTACCACGAAGACGACGGCCAGGAGATCGCCCAACCCACCTGGACGCCCGATGGCCGCTCCCTGCTCTTTGTCCGCGGTGGCGATTTCGAAACTGAACGCGACGATCCCAACCCCGCCAGTCTGCCTCAAGGAGTTGAGCAGGCAATTTGGATCGCCCCCGGCGGCGCCGCCCCACGCAAAATCACCGAGGGGAATGCGCCCGCCGTCTCACCCACCGGCGACCGCCTCGTGTTCCTCCGAAAAAACGAAATCTGGTCGATCTCTCTCGACGATAACGCCAAGCCGTCACAACTCATCCACGCAAAGGGCCGGGCCAGCCAACTGCGCTGGTCGCCGGATGGCACCAAATTCGCCTTCGTCTCCACGCGTGGGGATCACTCCTTCATCGCCGTCTACAATGTCACCGCGCAGTCCCTCAACTATCTCGATCCCAGCGTCGATCGCGATTCCGAACCCGTCTGGTCCCCCGACAGCAAGCAGATTGCCTTCATCCGCATTCCCGCCGCCACCCTGGCGGTCGGTGCGCACCGCAGCGCCTCGCCGCCTTGGTCCATTCGAATCGCCGATGCCGCGTCCGCCCACGGCAGCGAACTATGGCACGCTTCCGATGGCCCGGGCAGCGTCTTTCGCGACATGGCTGCCGACTCCCAATTGTTCTGGGGCGCGGGCGACCGCATCGTGTTTCCTTGGGAACGCACCGGTTGGCTGCATCTGTACTCCATCTCCACCCATGGCGATGTTCCCAAACCGCTCAATACTCCCGGCGAATTTGAAATCGAAAATGCCGCGCTCTCCGCGGACCGCGGCACAGTCCTGTTCTCCTCGAATGAGAACGACACCGATCGCCGGCACCTCTGGCGCGTCCCGGTCTCGGGCGAAAAAGCCGTTCAGCTGACACCCGGCACCGGAATCGAGTGGTCGCCCGTCGAGACCGGAGGCGGCGCTGCTGTGGCCATGCTCCGCTCCGATGCCAGAAATCCGGCACGCGCGTCCATCCAGATCGGATCCTCAGATCCTCGGGATCTCGCGCCCAACTCCATTCCAAGCGCATTCCCCGCTTCCGCGCTCATCGCTCCCCAGCCAGTCATACTGTCCGCGTCCGACGGTCTGCGCCTTCATGGCCAGCTCTTCCTGCCGCCGGACGCCGCCCCCAATCAACAACACCCCGCCCTGGTCTTTTTCCACGGCGGATCGCGCCGCCAAATGCTGCTCGGCTGGCACTATATGGATTACTACAACAATGCCTACGCGATGAATCAGTATCTCGCAAGCCTCGGATACATCGTGCTGTCGGTAAACTATCGCAGCGGCATTGGCTATGGCCTCGATTTCCGCGAAGCGCTCAACTACGGAGCCACCGGCGCCAGCGAATTCAACGACGTTCTCGGAGCGGGCCTGTATCTGCGAAGCCGTCCCGATGTCGACCCCAAACGCATCGGCCTGTGGGGCGGCTCTTACGGCGGCTACCTCACCGCACTCGGACTCGCGCGCGCTTCCAATCTGTTCGCCGCCGGCGTCGATTTTCACGGCGTGCACGATTGGTCGGCCGAACTCACCTCCGATGGGCTTACGCTAGATGCCGCCACCGCCCGTCTAGCCTTTGAGTCCTCGCCCCTGGCCTCGGTCGGCACCTGGCGATCTCCCGTTCTCCTCATTCACGGCGATGACGATCGCAATGTGCCGTTTCACCAAACCGTAGCCCTGGTCGAAGCACTCCGCAAACAAGGAGTCGAATTCCAGGAGCTCATCTTTCCCGATGAAATCCACGGCTTCCTCACCGAGAAACGCTGGATACAGGCCTATCACGCAGCCGCCGACTTCCTAGCCCAACACCTGCGATAACATAATCTGTTCTATCTTGGTGTGGCGCACGCACTCCTGCGTGCCGCGTTCACACTCGGGTGAACGCTGTGCGGCAACGTGCAACAGCATCCCTCCAGCCCGCATAAAGCGCGTCTCTTCGTTCCCGGCTCATCACAGGCTCAAATGTTTTCTCAACCACCCAAAACCTCTCCACCTCGCCCAAGCCTCCAAAATACCCACTACCCAGTCCCGCCAAATAAGCCGCGCCTAAAGCCGTCGTCTCAACATCGGCCGGTCGCACAATTCTTTTACCCAATATGTCCGCCTGGAATTGCATCAAGAAATCGTTCGCAGCCCCGCCCCCGTCCACACGAAGCTCCCTCAATTCCTCTCCGCTGTCGGCTTCCATCGCCTCCACTAGCTCGCGAGTCTGATACCCAATCGCCTCCAACGCGGCGCGTGCCAGCTCCGCACGCCCAGTGGCGGCGGTGATCCCCTGAATCATCCCGCGCGCTTCCGGATCCCAATGCGGCGCTCCCAATCCAACGAAGGCCGGCACAAAATAGACTCCGCCAGTGTCTGCAATGGATTGTGCCAGTTCCCCGCTCTCCTCCGCACCGCCGATAATCCCCAACTGATCGCGCAGCCATTGGATTGCCGCTCCGGCCACAAACACCCCGCCCTCCATGGCGAAACGCGATCCCTCAACCGATGCCGCGCGCGTGCCCAGCAGCCTGTTTTTCGATACCGGCCGCCGCTCCCCGGTGTGCATCAGCGCAAAACATCCCGTGCCATAAGTGTTCTTGGCTAGCCCCGCTCGAAAACAGCCCTGCCCGAACAGCGCCGCCTGCTGATCCCCCGCAATTCCCGCAATCGGAATCTCAGCGCCCAAATGCTCGCCCGCCGTCACACCCACCACTTCGCTCGATGCGACAATCCGCGGCAGCATCGCCCGTGGCACCCCAAACAGATCCAGCAGCCCCGTATCCCACTCGCCCGTTTCCAGATCCATCAGCATCGTTCGCGACGCATTGGAATGATCCGTTACGTGCACCGCGCCCTGGGTTAGCTTCCAGATCAGCCACGTGTCGACGGTTCCGAACAAAAGTTCGCCGTCCCGCCCCTTCTGGGCCGAGTCCGCAACGTGCTTGAGTATCCATTGAATCTTACTCGCCGAAAAATACGCGTCGATCACCAATCCGGTGGTCTGCGTGATCGCCGGCGCCAGCGCGCTCTTAGCCAGTTCCGCGCAAGCCCGCGCCGTTCGCCGGCACTGCCATACGATGGCCGGAGCCACCGGCCGCCCGCTCTTCCGATCCCAAACAATGGTCGTCTCGCGCTGATTCGTGATTCCAAGCGCCGCGATCGATCGCGCATCAATCGCCGCCCGCTCTATAACCCGCCGCGCGGCCTGCAACTGCAAACGCCAAATATCCTCGGCATCCTGCTCCACCCATCCCGCATGTGGATGGTACGATCGAACCGCGCAACCCTCCAATGCAACGCGCCGGCCGCGCTGGTCGTATAAAGCCGCGCGCGCGCTCGAGGTGCCTTCATCCAGCGACACGAGAAACCGCACTCTGGCATTATAGTGAGTGCATGTTCTTCCGCCGAGAGAAACTTCACGAACCCAGCTTCACCGAACGCATTGATGGCCTGCGCAAGCTCGGTTTCAGCACCAGTCCCGCCGGATCCGGCAAGGCGCAAATCATTCGCGATGGCATCGGCGCCATCATTGAAGATCGTCCCGGTCAGCACCCGCGCGTCAATAAAGCCGGCTTCGTACTCGGCGATGAAATCGGTCTATTGGTGAATCGCGGTTATCAGATGTTCTGGAAAAGTCCCAGCGGCCGCACCGCGCCCGCGCTCGCCACCCATCTTAAGGCCCTGCATGCCTTCGAAGAAGATCTGAAGGAAGGTCTTGGCCTGCCCAGCCTCTACAACGAAAGCCTGGGCACCACTTCCGATCTTCACCTCTACGACCGTGTCGAGCACCGCGACCAAGGCGATGCCAACAAGCCCTGGGACCATAAGCCCGTCATTTCGTGACGCTCTTGCGCGCTTTGGCTTCATCTCCGAAAATATCCGGCACGTCGCCCGCGTACTTCAAGTAGAGTTCGTAGCTCTTTCGCGCCTCGTCTTGCTTCCCCGCTTGATCCAGGACAGCGCCGCGCAGGAACAGATATCGCGGGAAAATCAGGGAAGCAAAAACCGGCTCGCCCGAAGAAAAAGGAAGCGGGTAACTGTTCAACAAGATACCCGCCTTATCTATCGCACCCGTTTCCACATACGCCCACGCCAGCAGTGTTCGCACCTGACCGTCCGCCGATGGATTCGTCTCGCCGTAAGTGGCCTGCAACAGCGGCAGCGCCGCTGCATACTTCTTTCCAAACAGCAGCGCGTAAGCATCCAGCACCTTGGAACCAGAGGTGGCTTCCGAACCTGCCGCGGCATTGGTGGCGATGAACCGGCAGGCTGCACTGATCCCGCGCACCTGGGGGCTCTCCACGCGCGTCAAGCCCGCCTGATTCGACAGATCCACCGCCGCCTTCGTGTCACCGGTCGCGAGCTTCCACATTGCGAGCTGGCTGAACGCAAGCGATTGCAAATCTCCGTCCAATTGCGGCGCCAGCTTTTCCATCCGGGCCAGGCCCGCCTTCCGGCGTCCCGTCAGAAATTCCCATTGCGCCAACTGGTACTCCGCGCCTCTTTGAGCCTTCGCTGCTGGTCCTAAGCGCTTTAGGAACAGCGCGTCCGCACCCTGCAAATCGCCCGCCATCAGCCGCGCCTCAGCCGCTTTCAAAAATTCCGCGGGATTCTCCGCTGCTGCCTTTTCAAAATACTCTGCCGCGGATTTGAAGTCCCCTGCGAAGTAACTCACCTCGCCTTGGGAATCCAGCACATTCGCATCCCCCGGCGAAAGCTTTTGATATTGCGCCAGCGCCTCCCGTGCGCCGCTCAAATCCTTGGCCCAGACCAATGCATAGGCGAGTTCATTCCAGGTCTGCGGTTCATCCGGATCCAGATGCGCAGCCGCTCGATATTCCATGGCGGCTTGCTGGAAATCACGCCGTGCGAATCGCAATTCCCCTAGTTCCTTGAAAATACCAGCGTTGGCCGGAGTCGCCAGCGTCAGCGATTCCAATGCTTTCATCCGTCCCCTCGCGTCTCCATTCGCGCTCGCAGCCGCATATTCCAGGTTGGCCCGTTCAATTGGATCCAGGCGCCCTCGTTCTCCCGCCTGAATCATTTGGCGCGCGCGCTCCCGGTTCCCGGTCTCACCCAGTATCTTGGCTTCATCCACGTAACCGGCAGTGAAACCGGGGTCCGCGCTCGTGGCTTCTTCGAGCGCTCGCTCTATACCCTGCGAATCCCTCGCCGACAAAGCCTCGCCATAAGATCGAAAGGCTTGCTCGCTGCTGGTGCCAAACATGCGGGCATCCGGGCTCAGCCGCCGGGCAAGTTCGTTGACCAAAGGCAGGAATCCAGCCGCTGCCGCCCCGTCGATCTCGAAGCTTCGCACCGTCCTCATCGTCCCCAGGTCTTCCAGCGTGGCGCAAATAGCAATGCGGCCGTTGCGTTCGTAGACGTATCCTTCCAACACTTGCGACGCCTGCATGGATTGAGCCGCCGACAGCGAATCCACCTGTCTCGCGAAAAGATTCTTCGCGCCGGCCAGATCGTACACCACCGCCGCCGATGCGGCACGGCTCCTCCAACCCAACTGGGCATCGGAACTCAGATTCTCAAGCGGCATCACTCCCAGACGCTCTACGCCCGCGGTTTGTCGCCGGGCACACCCCGCCAGAATCACGGCCAGAATCAAGAAAGTTGTGGTATGAACCAGAGGTGTCGTTCGCTTACAAAACACGCGGCTCGCTCGCCATCAGGTCTTTGAACTCGGGAAGCTCCCGCATTGCGGCGAACGCCGGATCTTCCTCGATCTTCTTCCGTTCCTTGTATCCCTCTTCGAGCGCCTTCCGGATGTATTGCAACGCCAGATCGTTCCTCCCCGCTTGTGCGTAAGTGTGTGCCAGGTAGTAGTGGAATTTCCCGCGCTCCGTCACGCTGCGTTCCTGCAGCAAAACTCCCTGCGTGCTGCGATTCTCGAACACATCCGGATCCAATTTCAATGCCATCTGAAAAGCTTCCTGGGCATGCACCTCGTCGCCGCGCGAAAAATATCCCATCGCCAAGTTGCTCCACACCGAGGCGGTGTCCGGATGCATGCGCAGCGCCTTCTTATATTGATTGATCGCCCGCCGGTAGCTCTTCTTGGCGTAATAGATGGTTCCCAGATTGTTCACCGCTTCGGAATACTTTGGATCGGTGTGCAGCGCCAGGCGGTAATACCTTTCGGCCACATTCAGCTGCAGCATCTGGTGATAAGCGATGCCCGTTTTATTCAACATCACCGCCGAGCCCTTGGAATTGTCGCGATACACCTCCGCCGCTTCCCGAAACTTCTTTTCCGCCATGTAAATATCGCCGCGCATCTCCGGCGTCAATACCACGGCAGGTCTTTTAGGCGAGGACGAACTTTGCCCTGTGTCAGCCGCGTTCACGAAACCGCTGGGTGGCGGCGTGGACTCGGCCACCTGGGCAGCAGCGTACGGAAGGAACACCGTCCCCAAGCCGATTACGGCCAGCGCCAGGTGCACGGCGCGCTCGCATAGTGGAAGCAACCTACGCGGCCCGCTGCATGGCACGCGCTGCTCGCTAAGAAGCCAAAGGCTGGAAATCATGGCAACCTCCCCTACCCTGTGTTTTCGGAAGGCTCTGACAACCCCGTTCAGGAGCTATAGCTCCTACACTATCACTTTCGGCCAGAACTGATTATTTGAATATACCCCGGAGGCGGTCCAAAAATCCCCTATGTTTGGGCGCCGGAGGTTGCTGGGAAATGGAATCGGGCTGTGGGGGGGCGTTCTGTGCGGCACGTTGTTGTGGCGGCGCTCCGGGACTGCCTAAGGCTGTGCCCTGGTCTGAGGCTCTGGCTGGCTGCCCGGTCTCCCAGCCGGCTACGCGGGTGCCTCCTCCGCCGTGCAACTGGCATAACTCCACCGGCTGCGTTCCCTCGATAAAATACTCGGTTCGAACCTTGGGACAGGCTGCCGTCGCCAGTTGGCCCGACGCTGGATCGATCTGCACTCCCACCACTCCGGCCGGCGCTTCGAATTCGCTCACGTTCCGGTATTCCCGGCGTTCGTGCGCGCGCTTCATAAACTCCGCCCAAACCGGCAGAGCCGAATGCGCGCCCTCCAGATTCAACTCGCGGTTGTCATCGAATCCCACCCACACGATGCAGATCAGCTTCGACGTGAACCCGGCAAACCAGCCGTCGTGCGACGTCCCGGTCTTTCCGGCTATCGGAAAATTGATGCCCCGCGACCACACCCCGGCGCCCGTCCCGGTGCGCACCACTTCCTCCAGAAGTTGATCCATCAGGAACGCCACGCGGGGGTCCAGCACATCTCGATGCTCGGCCTTGTTGTCGAACATGATGGCCCCGTGGTCGGTGGCTATGTCGGAAACAAAATATGGCTTGGAGTAAACCCCGTGATTGGCGAAAATGGTGTACGCGCCTCCAATTTCCAGCGGCGTCACCTCATAGGCGCCCAGCGCCATGGCCGGCGTCGGATGGATCTCCACGTTCATTCCCGCGCGGCGCGCCAGATCCACAATCGGGTCGTACCCGGTTTGCTCAGCCAGTTTCACCGTGGCGACATTCAAGGAGTGCGCCAGCGCATCCCGCAGCGATACATTGCCGTAGAACTTGTGCTCGAAATTGCTGGGCTCGTAAGGCTTGCCGTCGAAATAGAACGTGGTCGGCTCGTCCATGATCATGGTGGCCGGCGTGATCACCTGGCCCCCGCTGTTGGATAGCGCCGTGTTCAGCGCGGCGGCATAGACAAAAGGCTTGAATGAAGAGCCCGGCTGCCGCTTGGCCAGGATGCGATTCAGCTGGCTGGTGCCGTAGTTCCTTCCGCCAATCAGCGCCTTCACCTCACCCGTCTGCGGGTCCAGAGCAATCAAGGCGCATTGCGGATCGGGATAGTTCGGATCCTTCTTCTTCCGGCCTTTGATCCGCTTGTCCGCCTCTTCCATGCCAATTCGCACCGCTTCGGCGGCATCGTATTGCAGATTCGGGTCAAGCGTGGTGTATACCCGGTAGGTGTTCGATTGGAAATTGTAGTCCGGGAATTTCTCGAGCAGCGCATCGTTCACCAGATCCACGAAAAAGGGCGCTTCCGTGGACCCCATTCCTTGCTTCGCCAGCGCCATCGGCAGCGCACTCGCGCTTTGATATTCCTCGTCGTCGATGTAGCCGTTCTCGCGCATCATCTTCAACACCACGTTGCGGCGTTGGCGCGCCCGCTCCGGCCAACGGAACGGATTAGTGAAACTGGGCTGCTGAATCAGCCCGGCCAGAGTCGCCGCCTCCGACAGCGTCAATTTGCTAACGTCCTTGCCGAAATAAACCTGCGCCGCCTCGCCGAAGCCGCGGATCCCAAAACTTCCCCGATGCCCCAGCGGCACCTGATTGGCGTAGTATTCGAAAATCTGCTCTTTCTTCAGCTTTTGTTCCAGGTGCATGGTGATCAGCACCTCTGGAATCTTGCGCCGCCAGGTCTTGTCGTTGTCCAGCCAGAAACTGCGCGCCAGTTGCTGGCTCAGCGTGGAGGCGCCCTGCGCATAGCGATGTTCCCGAACGTCAATGTAAGCTGCTTTGATGATGCGGATCGGATCGAACCCCGAGTGCTGAAAGAACCGCTTATCCTCGGCCGAAACCACCGCATGTACCAGCACCGGCGGGATGTCCTCGTACTTCACCAGCCGCCGCTTCTCCCGATTCTTATCGAACAGGTTCGAGATCAGCTCGGGCTCCAGCGTATACTCGGTCCGCTCTGTATTGTCGGCCAGCGAAATGATCTGCGTCACCTTGCGCCCGGTGAACTTGATGACCCCCTCGTCCCGCTTAAAGTACGAATCGGGGCCTGGATAGACGTCAATCTCAGCCGGCTTCAGCGTGAAGTAGCCCATCCGGTTGCTGGACGATTCGGTATAGCCGCTGCGGCGCAGGTCCGTCGCGATCTCTTGCGGATCCGCGATGTCCCCCACATCCACCGTGCGCGGCGCCGCGAAAAGCATGGAAGTGTTGGCAAACGGCCCGGCCGCCAGCTTCGCTTCGATCAGCCGCGAGTACTTCACGTAATAGAACGTGAAGACCGCCAGACCGGTAGTGAAACCCAGCACCAGCAGAACAAGGAGTACTTTGCCAACCGGGTGCAGGGCAAATCGTACCGCGGAGGCCTTTTTGGGGACCTGGACTTTTACTGCCACGTCAGTACCATCTTCGCACGGCTGGCATACAATATAAACAAGCTCTATGAGCGCCACGGCAATAGTCTCAGTTGAAGACTACCTCCATCGCACTGAGAAGCCCTACTGCGAGTACATCGACGGTGTCCTGCTTCCCAAGGCAATGCCAACCAAGCTTCACGCACTAATTCAAAAAATGTTGATGAGGCTGCTCGACAAACAGGGCGTCGAGGCACTGGCCGAAGTGCATGTGCGCTTAAGCCCGACCAAATACCTGATCCCAGACGTAATCGCCGCGCCTGAAATCCAGAGCCCCCACCCCACCGAACCGGTCCTCCTCTGTGTCGAGATCCTGTCCCCCGAAGACCGCATAGGATCATTGTTAGCCAAATGCGAGCAGTATCACTCCTGGGGCGTACCGTTCTGCTGGGTCATCGATCCCGAGAAGCAAACCGCCTGGCAGTATCATGCCGGAAACGAACCCGAGCGCGTCGGATTACTCACTGCGGGGGACCTCAGGGTTTCATTGGATGAATTGTTTTCCGAAATACCACGCTAGCCGGTTTCACGGTCCCCCAATTCCCAGGCGCCATCCAAGTTGGGCGGAATCGAGCCAGGAAGTATTTTCGAAACGTACCTGTCCATCACCCTTTCCCAGTACAAACGCACACGGAGCTTCGCCAAACTGATCCAGCCGGGAGTTCAGCCACGATTGCGCTGAAAGTGGTTCCGCAAGCACCACTGGACTTGACGTGTAGATGGCGACCTTCGCGCCGAATCGGGCATCTGCTACTTCGTAATTCGGTTCCACCCCGAACGCCCGCCGGTATCGGGCGACGGCTTCCTCCAGATTTCGCACTGCGATTACCACCTTCGCAATGCCTGAGAATTGCGTCGCGCTCGGTTTGCGGCCTGGAAAAGCCCGATTCTCGCGCGGGGTGAAATCGTGAATCAGGAACGGGAAAAAGCCGCCATTCGTCGGCCCCACCTGAGCCGTCTCCCAATCCAGCTCGACGCCATCCGGCCGTTTGCGGCCGGCCCTGCGAGGGTCTGTCACCTCCACACCGGCTTGGCGTAGCCGGGTCACCTCACCAGAAAAGTCCGCAGGACGAATGGCCCAGGCGCACGGGCCTGCGTCAGCTTCCATGAACTTGTGCCAATAATGCGTTGCTAAAGCCGCCGGATCGGCCTTGGGCTGGATGGCGATCAGTTCCAGATAGGACCCATCCGGAAAACTAGCCACGGCCATCTCGGTGGCATGGTTCGAGTGAGGTCCCCCGTACTCGCTCTCAACGCCGGCGGCGCGCAGCGACTTCTGCATGGCTCCGACATTCCTGCCCGCCACCGTGACGTGATCGATATGAAACTGTTGCGCCATGGCGACGGTCGCAAGCAAAGCAAAACAGAGCAAGCGGATCATGAGAGGGCGGCGAGTTTTTCGTCCAGGTGTTTCAACGCCGCTTCCAGCGTTGCCCGATAACGCGGGTTCTGCGACGTCTCAATGTCGTGCAGCACGCGTATGCGCGAAAGTTGCAGGCTCTCCCGCTGCCCCTTGCGATCCACTTCTTCGGCGGTGAGCTTTGTCAATTTCGCCAAAGCGGCTCGCGCCTCGGCGGCCTCGACCTGGGACTCGACGTCTTTGCTTTCCCAGCCGCGTGCCATGCTCCCAGTGTGGCACTTCCGAGCCGCGACCGTCAGCGAGCCGGTTACGCCCGCGTATCAATCCCGGCCGGATGTGTCGCCTCATACGCCAGAATCGCCGGTTCCTGCTGCTGGATATATCCCAGTTCGTCGATGCCCTCGATCAAACAATGCTTGGGAAATCCATCCACCGGAAACTCCACCGCGCGGCCGCTCGCGAGTGTCAGTGTCTGCGACGCCAGATCCACTTTCACCGCGGCAGAGGGAGTTTTCATCAACTCCGCATGCACGTCCGCCGGCACAACAATCGGCAGAAGCGAATTCTTGAGCGAATTCCCCTTGAAGATATCCGCGAACGAGGTGCTGATCACGGCGCGGAATCCATACTGGGTGAGGGCCCAGGGCGCGTGCTCGCGCGAACTCCCGCAGCCAAAATTGTCACCCGCCAGCAAGACCTGACAGGCCTTCGCCGCCGGCTGATTCAACACGAAATCCGGCTTCGGCTTGCCCTCGGCATCATAGCGCCAATCATAGAACAGCTGATCGCCCAACCCCACCTTTGAGATGGTCTTCAAAAAGCGCGCGGGGATAATTTGATCG
>Ga0206798_1104_pt1 | contig 17365 bp, 14 predicted proteins | sample Alteio_BWOrgCont_66_FD_152893 | JGI IMG/M metagenome (GOLD analysis project Ga0206798, IMG submission 152893) | Enriched cells from forest soil in Barre Woods Harvard Forest LTER site, Petersham, Massachusetts, United States -... | ecosystem: Environmental > Terrestrial > Soil > Temperate forest >...
TGTCATTTCAATTGATCGGCCACCGCAGCGACGCCGGCATTGGCGCAGATCTCGTTGTCGCCGCCGCCTACCGCGCCGGAAGATGATATTCGGAATTCTCATGCGATGATGTTGATCTGAGAGTTCAGCGTCACCGCAGCGGACGCAGCGTCTGTGGGCATCGTAGTGCTCAATGCCGCTGAACTTCCGGCCACAGTATCGCTCGCCTGAACAAAGTTGCCCTGAACCTGGGCACTGGACGGAACGTTCATCAATTTCTGGAACTGTGCAAGTGCCTTGGCTGCGTTGGGCACATTGGCGTACAGCAAGGAGTGCGCTATTTGTGATAGCGACGATTGCACCACGGGGCTCAGGCCAATTGAAAGACTGGCACTTGCCTGGCTCAAATTGACGTAGGCTGCCTTGGCTGACGGCAATTGTCCGGATTGCAGGGCCTCAGCAAGTTGTTGAATAGGTTGTGCAAGAGGTGGCTGCCGAGCACTTGCAGAAGGCGGCGGCGCAATGCCGTTTGTACTTGTCAATGGTTCTATTCCTGAAATGGGATGGGATTGGCGTTCAATCCAAGTGCGCTTATGCAGTTAATAAGAGTTGTTCGGAGTAATTCAATTCAATTTCACATTATTGGCAAATCATTCGTAAACAGTTGATGCGTGAGCATCTGATGGATATGTCAAAGGCAATGGACATGTGTCTCGGAATGGCACTGTCGGTCGGGGAGGCTGACCTTGTGCCGCGCTCGCTCGACGAACTGCTAGCCCGCGATGAGACCTAACAATCGCTATCGACTTTACTGTGGGATGGCCGCGCCAAAAAACCGTTAGGCTGGCAACGCCGAGCTTGCAAGGCGTATCCAGACCAAAGTCTGAGATTTTGGAGTGTCTGGGAATGTCCGCTTTGGGTCAGAAGCACACATTCAGGCTTCGCCGCTAAATGATAGCAAGTGCGGAAAGCGGCCAATGTCGGTTCTCATCTGAGGTAGACTTCTGCGCGCAGAATTTCGCCCGACCTAGGCCAGCAAACCCCATGGTGAAAGATTGTTGGTCTATTTGTTGGTATCCTGCGGGCCTCGCAGGAAATTCTTGGCCTCAACCCGAGGGTTGTGGGCTCAAATGGGTCCTATCTAGCCCACCAAGGTTTTTTGGACCAGATTGCCGACGCCGGGTCCGGTCAACGGGCTTTAACAGTCAGCAACGACCGATCAAGGGATGAGGCTTCATGATTATGCGTACCGCCTGGCCAATGACTGCTTTCCTTGCGATGGCCGCGCCGGCCCTGGCCCGGAGCGAACCGGCCCATCCCGACCCGACCATCACCTTGCCTTCCGGCATTCACTGGTCGGGCAAGCCTGGCAGCACGCAGACCGTCACCCTGATGGGCGACCAGAAAAAACCAGGCGCTTTCGTTTCGCTGGAGAATTATGTGTCGGGGATTATCTCCAAGCCACATTATCATCTCAAAAGCCGCACCTTCATCGTTCTGAAAGGCCATTGGGATTTCGGCAGCGGCGCGAAATACGACACCGCCAGCATGAAGGCATTGCCGGAAGGGACCGCCGTGACCGTGCCGGCCGGCAGCATCTTTTATGACGGCTGCAAAGAGGCGCCATGCCTGGTGGAGATCGTGGGAGAGGGCGAGGATCCCGAATTCATGGTTGATGAGAGCGGCAAGACCATTCCTGCCCCAAAAGGAAACTGACGCCATGCGCAAGATCACGCTTTTTCTGGGACTGATGTTGCTGGCGGCGCCGTCGGCCGCGCAGACCGGCTCCGAACTCAATCTCAAAGGCGCCATCGACTTTCATGTCCATCAGGCGCCGGACAGCGTGGCCCGCGCCATTGATGCTGACGACGTCGCGCGCATGGGCAAGGCGATGGGCATGCGCGGCATGGTGATGAAGAATCATTGGGAGCCGACCGCGTCGCTCGCCTATATGGTGCGCAAGATGGTGCCGGGGATCGAGATTTTCGGCGGCGTCACCCAGGACCTGGCGGTGGGCGGCATCAATCCCGAAGCGGTCAAGCACATGGCGGCCATCACCGGCGGCTATGGCCGCGTCGTCTGGCTGCCCACTTTCGACAACGACACGCCCGAAAAACGGGCCAAGGGCATCCCTTATGTGCAAGTGTCGGAAGGCGGCAAGTTGCTGCCCAGTGTGCTCAAGCTGCTGGATTTTGTGGCGACCCAGCCGCAACTGGTGATGGAAAGCGGCCATGTCAATCCCGACGAGGGCTTGATGATGGTGCATGCAGCCCATGCCCGCGGCATCAAGCATATCGTCATCACCCATGCGATGGTGATGCATTGGACCGTTCCCCAGATGCAGGAAGCGGCCAGGGATGGCGCCTATCTGGAATTCGTCTATCACGCCACACTGGGGACAAAGCCGCAACTGACCATCGCCGACTATGCCGCGGCGATGAAGGCGGTGGGGCCGCAGCATTGCATCATGGCGACCGATCTGGGCGACGTGCATACGCCGCCGCCTCCGCCCTATCCGCTGGAGCCGCAGGGGTTTCTGGACTTCATGGTGGCGATGCATCAGGCGGGCCTGTCGGTGGCCGACATCAATTTGATGTCCAAGACCAATCCGGCGCTGGCGCTGGGTTTGCCGCCGCCCTGAGGGCATAATTGCAAGGCCTGTCGCTGTGGTGGCGGGCTTCTTACTTCAGGCCAAAGGCATAGACATGGGCGTTGTGGTCCACCAGGAACACCTTGCCCAGCGCCACCACCGGCTGTGTGAAATGGGTGAAATTGGGCAATAGCGTCTTGCTGGAATAGAGCATCTTGCCGGAGTCGGCATCCAGCGCGAACAGGGTCATCTGGGTCACCGGTGTGGAGCGGAATTTCGACAGTTCTTCTTCGGTGAGCCGATGCACTCCCGCCAACGCCGCGCCATGGCCTTCCGGATTGTCGGGATGCTGGAGCGCCTGCTCCGCCGTCTGCACGGCATAGACCACGCCATTGGCCACGGCCACGCTGTCGGGCAGCCAGAGATCGCGTGAGATCCAGAAAGGATCGAGCGTGATGGTATCGCCGCCGGCGGCGATCTTGAACGCCATCACACTGCCATGGGGCGCTTCGCTATTCTGAAGGGGGAATTTGGGCGCGTCCTTGGCCTCAGGCCCCCACATGGGCACAAGCAGGATACGCTCGCCGGCCGCGTTCAGGAAAGTCGAGAGGCCGCCCCAGATGCCGCGCCCGAAATAGGTCTGCTCGTCGTTGCCGAAGCGCGCCGATTTGAAAACAGGCTTGTTGTGATCGGGACCGCCCAAACTGTTGGCATCGAGAATGGTGATCACGCCTTCCTTGCCGCCGGTGGCCAGCAGGGTGCGGTTGCCGAGCGGAAAAATCACCGGGCTGCCCGAGCCGAAGTCCAGATCCCTGCCATTGAGGTAACCGTTGTTGGTGTGGGTATAAGCATCGGCCAGGCCAAATGCCTTGGGCATCACCGCCACGACGGCGTTGCCGAAAACGCCGCTGGCCGGATCCCAGGGGCCGTCCGCCGTTTGCACATAAACGCCTTTTGGTCCCGCCACCGGGCCGCCGCGGCCCCAGGGACCTGCGGGCCGTTCATGGCTGGTGTAGAAGCGCGATAATTGGGGATGGGACAGGTCGCTGACATCCACCGCCGTGACATTGCCGGGCTCGACGCCCGCGGGAAGCGTGCCTTGCGCCGGCGCGCCATTGCCGCAGCCGCGCCCGGCGGCGGTGTAAACGACGTTGTCGATAAAGTTCAGGCTCCAGTTGCGGCTGAACGGGGCCACCATGGCGATGGGCGCCAGCTTTTCATCGCCCGTACCAGCGGCGAGGCCATGCAGCATACCGTCGCCGGTGTTGAAAAAAACGATGCCGCGGGCCTTGTCGAGAGTGGGCGTGGCCTGTTCGGTGTTGGAGCAGTTCACATTGGCGGCGCGCTGCGGCTTTTCGGAATTGGGATAGGCTTTCTGCCAGAGAATTTTGCCGCTGTCGGCATCGATGGCGAACAGGCTGGAATCCGCGCCGATGGTGAAGAGCAGATTCTTTTTGCCCTGCGGCGTGTCCGCGCCTTCCATGACCACCGGCGATGTCAGGGTCGCCATCGCCACATCGGTGGGCGGCGTGCTGACGGCGGTGTTCCACAACAGCGCCAGGCGGGAGACGTTCTTCGGCGTCAGGCTGGTCTCGCTCCGGTTCCAGCCGGTGCGGGCGCCGTCATAGCCCCAAGTCGGCCAGTCGCGGGCCGGCGCGCCCGCATCCTGGGCCATTGCCGAAAGCGGATACAGCGCCACGGCCAAAGTCAGCGCGGCGGCCGATAGGCCTATTTTCGACATGCCCTTTGCCCTTCAACCAGATTCTGACCCCGGTTCGGTCATCACAATAGTATCGCGCGGCGGCCGGCGTTTGTAACTTTTCCGCCATTGCCTTCCCTCCATTTTGTCCTACAGATAAGCCAAAACCGGCAAGAAGTTGTGGGACAAAAGGCAGGCACGGACAGGGAAGGGCTGATGAAAACCATCCATAGATTGATGACCGGCGGCGCGGCGGCCTGTGCCCTGGTGCTGTTCGCCACGCCGATGCTGGCGCAGAAGGGCGTGGCGGTGAGCCTGGGCCGCCTGTCCAACGGTGCCATTGTGCGCTTTGTGAAAAGCCCGTCCGGCGACTGGGGAATCGATGTGGCCGGCCAGGGTGCGCCGCACCTCTCCCAGCCGCAGCCCGCCCGGTTCGAGGTTTATAGCGGCGGCGCCGGGCCAGTCGGCGATAGCGATATCAAAACGCTTTCCGCCGGCTATAAAACCGTCACCCAATCCGCCGACGGCGTCACCGCCACCGCCGAGGTGCCGTCGGGCAACGGCGCCGCCTTCCATGTCGTGGACCGCTGGCGTGTGAAGGGTAATGTCCTGTCCCTCCATCGCCATGTCGCGGTGACGGGCAGCGGGGCGGGCGGATTTGATTCCGCTATAATGCTGAACACCGCGCCAGAGGTGGCTTGGGGCGATCTCAAATTCATGATGCCCAGCAAGCTTTACGCCGACGCCACTTATGACGGGGCCACCTCGCCCGGCGGCCCGCTGCATTATGCGGAAAAGTTTCTCTCGATGCGCGAGACCGTGCTGCCGGCGCCGATGATTGCTGCCAACTTTAAGGGTGGCGATTCCGTCACCGTGCTGGACACCAACCCCAAAGGCGATACCACGACAGCGGAAGCCACCGCGCCCACCAACACGGCGATGGTGGATGCCGGCTTCGCCTTTGGCGCCCTGGGTGCGCGCCAGACCGATACCGGCGTCGCCATCGGCTTCTGGCTGCCGGGTACGATCAAGGATTTCGAACCGCCTGTCCGCAGTGCCGCCCCGGCGGTTTCGCCCGGGGCGGCGCCCGCGCAACTGACCGTCAATGGCCAGATGGCGCCGCTGAAGGTGAATGACAAGCCCGCCTGGCGCCGGCGCTACAATCCGATCCAGGCCGGCTTCACGCAGGATTATGACCTTGCCGTCCGCTTCGGCCAGCACGAGACGTTCCCTGACACCACCCGCAACGCCTGGCGCTTCGCCTGGAACAGCCTGAAGCCGGCGGTACATCGCACCGACATCGATTATGTCCGCCGCGCCTCCATTGATGTGTTGTCCAGTCAGGTGCGCACCGTCGATGGCCGCACCGGCATTCCCTATCTGCAGGACGCCCGCACCGGAGATTTCCGCAACCGGTCGGATGCCAAGCGCGCCGCCATGGGCTTTTGCGCCAAGAATATCGAAGTCGCCGACGAGTTTCTCAAAGAAGCCGACCGCGATCCCGGCAGCGCGCGTTCCAAAAAGCTGCGCCAGCAGGGGCTGGACATTATAGCCACTTTCATTCGCCTCTTGCCCATGTCGCCGCCACAGGGCGACGGCTTTGACATATTTACTGGCCAGATCATTCCCGCCTCATGGTCCATAGGCCAACAGGCGCTCTTGCCCATCAACACCGACATGCGCGACCTGACGCTCGCTTATGAGCGGGAGAAGAAAAAGGGCATCAGCCACCCCGAATGGCTGGCCTGGATCAAGAGCTATGCCGATTGGGAGCTGACGCAGCAGCACAAAGACGGCGCCTTCCCCCGCGCCTGGAAGCCCGGCACCAGCGAAGTATTCAGCGATTCGCCCAGCGCCACTTATGCGCCGATCGTGCTTCTGGTGCCGCTGGCCCGGGTGACCGGCGACAGACGCTATATGGATGCCGCGCTCAGGGCAGGCGAGAATGTCTGGAAGAATTACGGCCTGGAAGGCAATTATCAAGGCGGCGCCATTGACGCTTCGTCGTCGCAGCTTCTTACCGACAAGGAAGGCGGCATGGCGGCGCTGGATGCCTTCATGGCGCTGTATGAAACGACCCATGACAAGAAGTGGCTGACGCGGGCTCTTTCGGCTGCGGATTATACCGAAAGTTGGATCTGGATCTGGAATGTGCCGCTGCCCGGCCATGCCGCCGACCCGCACCAGCGTTGGCGCAACGGGCCGATGGTCGGCCTGCAGGGCATTACCGCCAATGGCGCCGGAATCGAGACGGGCGGTGACGAATATCTCGACTGGGCGGTATCGCTTTATGCCAGGGCCTACAAATATTCCGGCGATCCGCATTATCTTGAAGTGACCAAGATCCTGCTGCACAACACCAAAGCCAAGATGGCGACGCCGAAAGACAGTTTCGACTTCGTCGGCCCGGGCTGGGAACAGGAAGGCTGGAATTCCGATCCCGGCAAATGGCTTTCCTGGCCCGGCGCGAACCATATCAATGGCATCATGACGCTGGAGGAGTTTGATCCCGCCCTGTTCAAGAAAATCGCGGGCGGTACAAACTGAGGGGTAAAGCACGAAGAAGCTTGTGATCGCGGTGTCGCTGATTGCCCTGCCGGCGCTGGCGCAACCTCCGCGCCAGCGACAAGGCGGAGCTTGCAGGGCAGATGCAGGGCCAAATCGCAGATATTGGAGTGGCTACGAATGTCCGCTTTGGGTCAACAGCGGTCATTCCGCCAATGTCGGCTTTGGGTCAGAAATGGTCATTCAGCGTGATTATCGCTGCCCTGTCCCCGTGAGGAACTTCGGGAACTATCCTGCCAGAGGCGGCAAAAGACCTCAGCGTGATCTTCGCGCCGATTGTGCCGCCAAGTGAAAGACGTTTGGGGGGAAATCCCGACGTGCAATATGGCCACGAGTTTCAGGATCCTGACATTTCCGCCTCGAAATATTAAGGAAAGAAGCGGCCTAATCACTCCATAGGCCTTGGGCGGGCCAGTTGGAGTGCTGTCGAAGTGATTGTTTGCAATCTTCGCCGCGAGAGCGGTCATGGGTTCGTGGGCTGGGAATCGAACAAACCCATTAACCCCCGTGTGTTATTTATGGTCCCGATAATGCTGTTGGGGGCTTTGGTATTGGTGCTTGCCGTGGCGGCGTCGCCAGTGGCGGCGGCCGTGATGGAAGGCGCGGCTGGCCAGGTGCAGGAGACAATTCCCATCGAGCCGCATGACGGCGCCTATGTCGTGCCTGTCCTGGTAAACGGCGTTCTGCCCTTGAAGTTTATCGTCGATAGCGGCTCCGCCGATGTCAGCATTCCCGCCGATGTGGCATGGACCTTGAAGAAGCTGGGGACAATGTCCGGCAGCGATTTTCTGGGAAACAAAACCTATATCCTTGCCGACGGCTCCCAAGTGTCTTCCGAAATCTATCGAATCCTATCGCTGAAAATCGGCGGACTGGTTATGCATAATGTCACCGTCCGCGTCTCCGCAGAAAATAGCAGCCTTCTGCTGGGGCAGAGTTTTCTGTCCCGGTTGAAATCCTGGTCACTGGACAACTCCAGACAGGTTCTAATTATGAATTAGGCCACAGCCCGCTGCATTCCTGACTTAGGCCGCGTCGCCGAAATCTTCCACCGAGGTCTTTTTTCTTGCCGTGATTATTGCGATTGTATGATCACCGCGCTGCGCAATATCGTCCGGCACAAGCTTTACAGTCTCATAAACATCTGCGGCTTTGCCGTGGGGCTTGCCTGCGTCATCTTCGTGCTCCTGTTTATCCAGGACGAGCTCTCTTACGACAAATGGATTCCCGGCACCCAAAATCTCTATCGGGTTGAGAAGACGTACCACGCGCCCGGCCGCTCGCTTGTGCTCTGAGATTCTCTAGCGCGCTACCGGCACGAGGCCAATAGGCCGCTCGCAGCCTGGCTGGAATGCTGAAAAATACCGAAGTGGGATGAGAACTTTTATGGCTCGTAGCTAAACGCAATTGCAGGAATTGCCACGCCAGACGTGATATGTGATGTGATTCTCATCTTGCCCCAATCTCGTTTTTATGAGTGGAGCTGTTCGTTCATTGGCAGGTCACCACCGAGTTGTCGGGTGTCCCTTTCCGAGCACATACCGTAACGTCCCCCGTCCAACGGTCAAGGCGCACAACGCCCATGCCAACGACTACAACTTCCCAACGGAAGAGAAAAAGACAAGCTGCGACGATGATTGACGCGCCAACGATTGCCATAACGATGACGGTCAACAACTTGCCCATGTTGAGAATATGACATGTCGCCGCAAAAATCGAAATAGGGAATGGTCGGCAAAACGAGCGGGATTCCAACGCCCGTTTTTTTGACGGGGCGTCTACCTCGTGCCAACGCCAATATTCTATATTTCGATTCGCATTGAGCCGATTCTCGCCAAAATCTCGCAGGAGACGCTCGCTGAGATGATCGGAACCACGCGATCCCGCGTCAGCTTCTTCATGAACAGATTTCGGAAACTGGGATTTATCACCTACAACGGTCATATCGAGGTTCACAAATCCTTGTTGAATCTAGTTCTGCACGAACAGCCGCATATCCAGAATTAGTTCCGGCCAATGTGCTTATCCCAAACAATCCATTGACCAAGCGATTGCCAAGGCACAATCACTCAAGCCTTCGTAAGCTAATGAAATCAATGACATAGGAAAATAGACGGCCGGCGAAAGTGTTCAATTTTATACAGACACACTTCGCAGTCCTACTTCAGAATCCACCTCGAACATTGCCAAAGCTACCCGGGGGATCATGTCTTTCAAAATCACACTTTTTCCGCTGACCTTTGCCGCTGTCGCAGCTTGGTGTTCGCCAAGTTTTGCGCAGCAAGTTATCAACGGCGCCACCCCAACTGCTTTGAGCCCAACGGGTGTTACGGCAGGTGTCGCCATGACAGGTCAAGGTGGCGGGGGGACCTTGAACGTCGGGACGATTGGCGGCCCGGAAATGGACATCTTTACGAACAATTCAAGCGGCGGGACTGTGACGAACCCGTTGCTCAAAGCCGTCTCAACCGACACGTCCAGTGAATCCAATATCGTATTCAATAGCAGCTCAAACGTGTACGGCGCCATTGGCGTGGCAAACCCGGGAGGGCCATTCTTCCTCAACATCAACGGCGCTAACAATGGAACCACGGACAATTTCGAGGGGAACCTCTACGGCACCATCACGACCGTCAGCGGAACGGGTTCGTTGAACTTCAATAGCGCATCCACGAACATAACGGCCACGAATTTTGCAGCCGACGGAACGATCAGCCTTGCTCCGAACACAACACTCACCGGCGCCCTTACGACCAGCGCGGCCAATACAGGTACGTTGGTGCTTGGTAGCGGAAGCGCCTTGACGGGCGCGGTCGGCGGGGCGACCGGGCTCAAGGCCATCAATGTCGTCGGAGGGAGTAATACCGCTGGGGTGACGGCATCGATCAGCGGCGCTGTGGACGCCTATTCTTTTAATCTTGGGACGAATACGTTGAATATCGGCGGCGCTCTGACGATCGCCAATTTAACTTCCAGCGGCGTGATCAATACTACTCTAGCCACCCCGACCGTCTACGGCAACATCAGACCGGTTGGAGCCACGAACCTTGGATCAACACTCCTGATCAACGTCGCAGTCCCCTCGACGGCCACCTTCCCGGTGGGAACCGTCTTCAATATCGTCCAAACCCAGGCCGGAACCGTTCAAAGCGGCACTAACGGAAGCGTTATCACGGTAGTCAAAGATCCCACCAATCCGCTTTACACATTCTCCGCCGTGCCTCCCGCCGGCACCGTAGCTGGTCTTGTGTCAATAATAACGACCGGCATACCGTTGACTGCAGCGGTAACGCCGGTAACCGCGCCGGTGGTGCCGGCCATAATAGCTGCTGTCGCTGTTGCACCTCCGACCTCTCCTCTCGTCACTACCGTCGTGCCTGCGATCAATGCTCTTACCACAGTACCCGCAGTCGTTGCCGCAGTCGCACAGCTCGCTCCTTCGAATCCGGATCTGGCGGCGCCTCTGGTGACCTTTGAGGGGGCCCGGGCATTTCAGAACCTCTTGTCGTCTCACCTGGACGAAAGCCTATGCAGCCAAGCGTCCAGCCAAGCCGATGAGCAGCGCCGGCCCAACGACCAGCGCCGGCCCGATAGCGAGACTTCAACTTGTCCAGAGAACAACCAGTATAGCGGATTGTGGGCGAAAGGCTTCGGATATTTCGGCAACCAAGGCGCTCAGGGTCCCTATCTGGGATATGACTCCAGAATTCTTGGCGTGATGGTGGGTTACGACACCCCACTTAATATCGACACGCGCGCGGGCTTGGGCGTTGGCTATGCGCGAAGCACAATAGATGGAAAGACATTCAGCGCTAACACTGGATTCAATACCTATCAAGCCATGGTCTATATCAATCATGAGAGTGCGACCTGGTTCGCCGACGGCGATCTATCATATGGCTGGAACAATTATTCAGAGATTCGGCAAATTTCGTTCACCGGTGTGAACTATACGGCGGACGGCAAGTATAGTGGGGAAGACTTCACCGGTTATGTGACTCTTGGATATCACTTTTTCGATCAGGATATCTTCAATCAGGGGATTACGATCACGCCACTGGCTTCACTCCAGGCCACCCATGTCGGTCTTAATGCGTACACGGAAACAGGCGCCAGTGCTGTCGATCTGACTGTGAATTCCCAGGATTATGATTTCCTCGAGTCCGGCTTGGGAGCGAATGTGGCAACTACCTTTGATGCCGGTGATGGGAAGGAAGGTCTTCCCGAGATACATTTCAAGTGGCTTCATGAGTTCCTTAGCCCAGCGATACAAAACATTGCAGCGCTCACCGCCGCGGGCTCGCCGTCTTTTATAACTCCAGAGCTGAATACTGCTGCGGATACGCTCAACGTCGGCGCAGGGGTCACATTGCTTTCGTGCGCATGTGAAACAAGAACGTGGTCGGTTGAAGCCGTTTACGACTATTACTGGAGTGGCGACAATTACTCCGCCAATCAGGTGATGTTGGAGGCCTCCTATCATTTCTAGGACTGTCCGCCGTCAGGGCCCATGAGACAGAAATGGGGTTTTAGCTAAGGGAGGAATTTGGTCTCATCGCCCTGAGAAAGGACCGCCGATGAGAACGAAATCCCTGAGCGCCAAGGAGCCCGCGGAGCGGGTATTGAAGGATATCCGCCGCGCCACGCGCAGGCATTACTCTGCCGAGGACAATATCCGAATTGATTATTTCCAATACAGGCGGTACGGAGTTCTCGCTCGAGCGAGAAACATCTACCATCGAAGCGGCGATTTCACCAATGGACCAGTGAGAAAATGACATTGATAGAGGCGGCCTGGCGTCCCCATCCGGAAACCGACGAGCGCCTGCTCGATTTGCACGGATACTGGATCAAGCTGTGCCGGGACGGCGACATTCCCGCCCTCGCCAATTTCAAGCCCGCCGCCATTGCCCGCCTGCTGCCGTCGGTGGCGATGATCGATGTGCTGGAGCCGCGCGATTTCCGCATCCGGCTGGCGGGGACCGAATTGTGCCAAACCACTGGGCAGGATCTGATGGGCCAGCGGATCGGCGAGATATTTCCGCCCGACTATCATGGCGAAGTGCTGGAACACTGGAATTCGGTGGTCGAGCGGCGCCAGGCGAAGTGGGCCCGCGCCCGCATGTGGATACCGGAGAAAGCCTATCTCAACTGGCAGGGCGTGGCCTTGCCGCTGCGTGGCGAAGATGGCGCCGTGATCCGGCTAGCGGCTGCGGCGGTGTTTCACGCAGCGGCGTCGAAGGCGGCATAGCGCGCGACGGCGACGCCCAGTAAATGACAGCTCCTGGCGCAAAGCAAACGTAGGCGGAATGACCGCTTATGACCCAAAGCTGACATTCGCAGCTGCACAAAAATCTCAGATTTTGGCATGCGGCTGCCACGCCAACTCAGGCTTCCTTCAATTACAGGTGAAGTCGTCCCCGGTGGTTGGATGGCATAGGTCAGGCCAACTTGTAGCGCGCCAGTAATCGACAAGGCCGATCTTGCGGACCATGGTTTTGAAACGCTCAGTCTTGCGCACATCCGACAAGGACGGGTGAAATGTGACAAAGCTCGGAATAAACCCAAATTGGCCTACTTCCGCCTGCCGTTCCAGCGCGTCGAGATATCGTTCAGGCGCACCTACGAAAGCATAAACAAAACTCAGTGGGCTTTCGGTCACTGGCGAAGGGCTGGTCGGGCCGATTTTTCCGGGTGCCTTGCGGATAATGTCTGCGGCCTGCTTTACGTCGGGCATGGAAACAAGCTCCTGATCCGGCGTAGTCGTCAGCATGGTATCGGCAGCAAGCGCGTATCGGCCTTCAGTGGCATATCCCAAAGCGAGATAGGAATTTCGTTGAGCTCCTACTGGGCCAACTGGCGACAATCCTTCAAGGAGGGCGATCCCTCCCTTGAGGTCGCCGTTAAGCTGCATCGCTAACGCCGCGTACACATTGTAAATTGGAACGAATGGCTCCAGCTTGCGTAATGTTGTCCTTACTTCCAGCGTCTGCTTTAATCGCCCCTCCAACATAAGCGCGTTCGCATAAAGATGGAGTGTATCCGGATCGGTTGGGTCAAGGGCAAGCGCTTTGCCAAAATCACCATCGGCCTCTGCCCAATGTCCCCGGGCAGTTTCGAGATACCCGAGGGCGCTATAACCAGCGGTGTATTTCGGATCGAGCTGTATGGCCTTGCGCGCCGCCACATCCGATTTCCCGAATGCCGATTGAACATCCCTGCGCAGCTCGTCAACAGGACGCCAGTCGGCCCCCAAGTAAATCGGTTCTAAGCTGTATGCTTGAGATAGAAGGGCCCAGGCGGGTGCGTAAGTTGGATCGCGTTTGACCATCGGCTCCAGAACCGCAATTACGTCCTTGATGCTTCTCGCCCGATACAGCGCCAGTGCTCGCAGATAATCCTCATAGGACTGTGTGTCGCCAGTGCGGTTGGAGACTAGGGTCTCGCCCTCTTTGAGGCCCAGCGGCACTTGCAGTGCAGCGGCAATTGCGCGAGCGACATCTTCCTGAACGGCAAACACGCCCTTCAGCTCACGATCATAGCTATCTGTCCATAAATGCCTACCATCGTCCGACTTGATAAGTTGGGCAGTAATACGGAGCTCATTCCCGTCTTTACGCACCGACCCTTCGATCAGATAGGCCGCACCAAGCGCTTGGCCGATTACTCGCAGATCTTCATTTTTGCCCTTGAAGGCAAAGGCAGAGGTGCGCCCGACAACCGGCAGATTTGGAATTTTTGCCAGGGCGGAAGTGATCTCCTCAGTCATTCCATCGGAGAAATATTCCTCTTTCGGATCGCCCGACAGATTGAGAAACGGTAAGACCGCCACCGAAATCCCAGCGGGCGTGGCGATGGGAGCAGCCGCAGTCACGGTTTGTGCAGCCGTTACCGGATGCGCAACGACTTGTTCTGATGGCCGGACGAAGACGTAGAACAGGAAGGCGCCCATAACGAGCAGAAGCGCGACAACGGTCATTTCCGCCGTGGAGAAGTGCCGGTTCGCCTTCACGCCGTGATACCAAGCGAAGGTGATCACCAGGGGCAGGCCCAGGGCCAGCAGCAGCATGGAAATGCGCGCGGCTTCATGCGGCCAATCGAAGGCTTCAGCGGTGAGTGTGACTGCGTGCTGGATGGCATAAGCCAGCGCGACATAGCCGATGCTCCATTGCGCGATCTTGTGGTCATTGATGCGCTGCCACAGCCCGGACACCCGGTCCACGGATTGCGGCTTATGATCGGTTGGCCCGGTTTCTTCGCTCATCCTCGTATTTTTGCCAGTTCGACCTTGTCCGCGCCAGAGAGGTCCAGCCCAGCCGCTAGGGCGAGTTGCTTCTGCGCTTCGTCCTTGCGTCCCGCATAACCCAGCGCCTCGCCCCATTTCAGGTGCAGGCGGCCCCAGTTGGGCGCGTATTTCTCTGCTTCCTCGAATTTCGCCAGCGCGCGGTCCGAATGATTCTGCTTCATCAACGCCTCGCCCCACATTTCGAGGGGATCGGCGAAGTGCGGGCCTTTCTGATTTGCGAGGGTGAACTTAGCGATGGCATCATCGGGATCGCCGCGTTCCAGCAGCGCCTGACCCCAGTATGAATAGGCAAGGGGGATGGATTTCTGCCCATCAATGGCCCGAGCAAACCAAAAGTCGGCCCTGCCATGTTGGCCTTCAATTTCTGCGACGCGGGCGCGGGTTATAAGACAGTCATAACAATCCGCCGGTGTGGCAGCGATGTGCGCTTCGGCTTCGGAAATATTGCCCAGCCTTGCGTCGGCATAGGCCATGAGGGGCGCCATTGTCGTGGGCAAAAAAGACCGTAGCCCAGGATATTTCTGGAGTATGGGCGCTATCGTATCAGCGTCCGAGATAACGCTCGCCCAATCCTGGACATCATTCGCGATCTGCATTCTCGCGATGATGCTGAAAAACGCGGTGCGGCCCGCCCGCCAATCAACGCTATAGCTCGCGGTGTCGAGCAGCGTGGCGCGCGCGGCGGCAAGATCATGCTCGCCTGCTTCGGCGCCCGCCATCAGGGCTGAGGCGAAAGGTGCAATAGATACACCAGATTGGACAACTTTCGTGTAATTTTGCGTTGCTTCAAAGAAGTCGCCCAATTGCCAATCGATAAAGGCTTGATAATTTTTCGAATAAATTTGAACCACGCTCGCGCTGTACAGGCCCAATGTGTTGCTCGAAATCAGTAACAAATCCTTCTTCAGTTCGCGTATCGATTGTTCGGGCAGACCTTCAAATCCAAGTGTGGTTCCAAAGATTGTTTGGGCGACGATATTATTTGGCTCCTCGGCAATAGCGCGCCTCAGCACGCCGAGCGAAAAGTCCCCGCCGACAAATTCTCCTGACAAATCGCCCCAGATGCCATAGCCGTAAGCACGGTCCTGCCGGGTGGGGCCACTCTGGGCGAGCGCCTTCATGATTGGCATGGCCTCAGCAGCGCGGTCATGGCTGGCGATATAGATTCCGTAGCGATAAGGTTGGGTGGCGCGGTAAATTTCTTCGCTCAGCTGCCGCACCAGCCCGTCCAGGTCAGCATCCGAGCCAGTGACGGTTTGGGCTCCTGCCACCCCGGTGCGCGCCGTCAAGCTGACGCTGGAAACGGTTCGGACGATCTCGCCGGTGATATGGGTATCATGGCCTAGCTTTGCGCGTAGAAAATCGTCCAGCTCGTTCAGTGATACGCCGGTTTCAGGAATATCCAGTTTAATCCCTGCCTGGCCCCAGTCATTGACATAGGACTGGGCGGCACGGGTGGAGTTAGTCTGCGCCTGCATGTCCGACAGACGGTCGAGCAATTTTGCAGCCACCACCTCTCCGGTCATGCCACGCGCTGCAAGATCAGGCGGAACGGAAAATGGTTCAATCAGCAAGCCACTGCTCTGGGATGCATCCCAGATCATGTAGATAAGACCAGCAGCAACGATCAAGCCGACAAAGCCTGTCGCTATACGCAGTAGTACACCGAGACGTTGTTGCCAGATGCTGAGGCGCAGTTGCTTGAACTGTTCGCGCAGGTGATGGCGTTGATCAGCAATCAGCGCATTCTGATTTGAGAGAAATTCATCTGCCTTAGCGCGACTTGCTCCACCTAGCGCTAAGGCTACGGCAGCCGGGTCAACGCCAGCCCCTGACGCCTCTGCGCCGGTCTCTTGGCCTTCGGTTTCCTCAGCCACGTAGCCCCCTAGGCACGCCCGTATAGGCTATTGAGGCATATGCAGGGGTGGGGGGCAACTTTGGGAACTTTCGGGCGCAAAACCCCCATAAGGCGGGAAAAAGTCCCACACCGACCCCAAGCTATTGACCGATGGCGGGGCCAGAATAGCGGCCTTCGCACTGCAAAAAATCCATTTCTCGAATGGCCGCTTTTGACCCAAAGCGGACATTCCCAATCCCAACATCATGGCGCAGGGGTAGCGGCGTCGGCTCAGTCAGCCTTCCCCTCAATTCTGTCGGCCGTAATGACCCGCAGGTCGTCATCGGTCGTAGTCTCCGGCGCAACGGTGACCAGAAGCACGGCAGCAAGGGGCCCACGGAGCTGGGCTTTCCGGCGCAGCTGATCGTCTGAGGGTTTGAGCCAAACCCAATCTCCAATTTTGAGATTGAATGCCGTGAGTCTTTCAAGCTCGGCCATTACTTCCGCGTAGGTTTTCATCCTGGCCCAAGCATAGGGGAGTTCGAGGACCCGTTACCAAGTCGCGCCACCGAGGCGCCCATTTTGTTCAGTCACATAGACGTCCGAATCCTCCCCAGTTCCCGATAAGCCAAGATTATCCGCGCCTTCTTCGATGTGCACGAACCCGCGCTTCATGTTCGGAGGCGAACAGGAATTGTAGGCATCCGCGAATTCGAAGGTGCCCACAGGATTAATGCAAAAGTTCTCACTTCCTGTGAAGACTAATTGCCCCCCCTGATACGTATCGGAAGTCCAAACCCGGCTGAGGTCCGGGCGCTGTGGAACGCTTTGATTCATGGCGATATAATAGCGATGGGCGGTATAGGAATCGGCAGGAAACGGGTAATCGCACGCTCCCGGCTGCAATGTACGATATCCCCATGTGTGCACCCCACCGCCGGTAGAACTCCACCAGGCGATCGCGACGCTGATAGTAGTGTTCGTCTGGTTGCAGATTTTAGGTGAGTTCGCGGCATGAGCGGCATCAACTGCAAACGTGGAAATGGGAAGTATGAGATAAATTGACCAGCGCACCACCCGAGATACTTGCTTCATTTTTTATTACCCCCGATATTTCGCAGATAATCCGGAAAATATAATCGCTTTAAATAACTAATGCATTCCAAATCGCACGCGCTCTAAATCCATTCAGCTTCAACGCGTTACTGGTTTTATGAGTTTGCGGCTGATGGTGGAATTGGGCTGCGAAGATCGCCTATTCGCTGGACCATAACGATCAGTTCCGGCTCTGCGGCGTCAGCGTTAATCACCGGCTGGTCTACTCCACCAGTTCCTCAAGCGACCACATCCCATCATAAAAACCCGCCGCCTTGGCGGCCTGCGTCAAAG
>Ga0206798_1106_pt1 | contig 17337 bp, 17 predicted proteins | sample Alteio_BWOrgCont_66_FD_152893 | JGI IMG/M metagenome (GOLD analysis project Ga0206798, IMG submission 152893) | Enriched cells from forest soil in Barre Woods Harvard Forest LTER site, Petersham, Massachusetts, United States -... | ecosystem: Environmental > Terrestrial > Soil > Temperate forest >...
TGGAATATTCAATCGATTAGTTATTTTTGGATTATTTGCATAACATATTTGGTCAAGTTCCAAGTTTGAAAATCCATTTGAATCAAGTCCCGAATTTCCAGACGCACACAAATATTTTAATTTTGTCAAATGATTAACATTAAATATTTTTGGATTATCACTAATATCTAGTTTTTTTAAACGACGTAATTCGTCGATTCCCTTTTGGTCAATTCCGGATTCGCTTGATGCCATTAAATATTTTAACTTTTTTAAATGATTAACATTTGTAATTTTTTTATTACCATGTATCCACAATTCCCTTAAATTAGTTATTCGGTCGATTCCTTTTTGAGTTATTCCAGAATTAGTAGCATATAAATAGCGCAATTGTTTCATATGATTAACACTAGTTATTTGTGGATTATGTGATGTGGCCAAATAAATCAAATCCAAATTTTTTATTCCATTTTGATCAATTCCAGATAAAAACCATGCTCCGAGTATTCGTAAAGATTTCATAAATGAAACATCAGTTATTTCTGAATTTCCAGCGACATCTAACAAGATCAAATCTAAGTTTGCTATTCCATTTTGATTAATTCCACAAGTTCCACGTGCATATAAAATTTTGAGGGTTGTCATAAAAGAAACATCAATAATCTTTTCATTAAAATTGGCATTTAACTCGACTAATTTTAAATCTACAATTTCATTTTGACCAATCGAATTTTTTCCATTAATGTGCAAAATACGTAACCGGGTCAAATGTTTGATACTGGTTATGTTTGGAGTTTGAACTGACAACTTTGTTAATCGAGCAAATTTTGGCTGTGATAATATATTGTCATCGAGATTTTTAATAAATCGTTCGTCCGACAAGTCTAATATATCGAGATATTGATAAAACGATGCGCACGTTGCCATTAAATCAAGTTGTGATTTGAGATCTAACAGACCAAGTATAAGCTGCCATATATCTTGATTTTCCATGATTGTTGTATTAATTATTATTAATCAAACAATCAAGCAGTATAAAATTCAATTTTTTTATCGAAGAAAATGATTTTCGATGTTATTATTAATTTGCATGACATTCAAAACAAACAGATTTCGACATAGATCGAACCAAAAAAAATCTAATTGTATTGTTTCTTCGTCGCTAGTTTCAAATGTTTTTTTCCCATAAATGCTTTGTGTTAAGTTGTTCGTCAATAGCGCAAAATCTGTTATTGTCCGATTGTTTGTGTATTCCAATAAAGTTTCAGTAGAATCTCCAACAATTTCAATAATTGTATTAGAAACTTTTGTCAGAATCGGATCTAATATTTTATTCGAGTGAATCACTTTTTTTAAACACTCGATGACTTTATCGAGCCTGATTTGTTGCACATCTCCAATGAATAATTCAAAATCAGTAGAATTTGTTGGTTCATAGCCAAATTTGGCATACCAAGATTTTCCTTTGGTAATTAAATGGTAGAGCCATAGTTTGATTCTGATTTCGACACCGATACCGATATCGACACCGACACCGACACCGACACCGACTAATTTTCTAACTAAGTGGGAATCATCATCAAGCCTGGATCTTGTCGAACCAATAAATGAAAAAAAACAATGGGCAAAATTTATCAAATATGCTCCCGGTTTTAATACTGAGTGATTAATGGCTGATTTGTCACTTTCAACATATTTGATAGTTGGATCGTCATTAATCGATAGTAACAACTTCAGTAAAATATTTGTCTGGTCATTATTGTAATAAATTATGTTGATAAATTGTCTACTAGCATCAAATTCGAATATGATCGAAAGTATTAAATTGAGATATTTGATGTTGATTTTAAATTGGGAATATGTTCCGGTATCTCGATGAATTCTCCCGCTAAAAACACCGACCGATTCAATTATTCTAGTCAGCTGGTCAATTCGATGAATTTCGTTAGTAGGAATATTCACGCCAAGTTCAGTAATAGATTTTAGTGTATCAAGATCTAAGATAGTGTCAGTGTTATCCATGTTACTTAATGACTTTAGTGAAATGTATTAATAGATTAATAGACAGTTAATTAATCAATTTTTTGTCTAAAAATAATTACTTGTTAATTCGTTCTAAATTTTCGATTAGCATTAATTCTAAATCATTTTCACTGGCTCCGACGGTATTGGTAATGTATTTTCCATTTCCAAATAAGCAAAATGTAGGCAACGATTTAACTTCACATACTTCAACAATAGGTTTTGTTGCAGGATTATCAACATCAATATCATAGAAACCGATTTCCGTGTATTGTTTGGCCAAACCGGCAAAAAATGGAGAGATTCTCTTGCATGGACCACACCACTCGGCATTAAAATCTATTACCACTAGTGCCCGACTACTATCCTTAATAGCTGTTGCAAATTCTTCCAATGTTGATAGATGTGTCATTGTGACTATATATCTATTCAGAAATATTTTGTTTGATAGATTTTTTACGAATGCCCGAAGAAATATAATTTTATCAATTCACTTTATATCTGTCGGATTCTAAATAAAATTGAAAAAGAAAATGCTAGACAATCCCATTTAGATATTGATTATAGTATTAGTTAATGACCGATCCAATTACCCTACGGAAATTTACCGACGAAATTAGTCCGGCAACTAATCCCAATGTGACTTATGTTGCGATCGGCGCTGCATTTAACGATGGCCATGGATATCAACAACACCCTCCATTTTTGCATTCGTTGTTATCTGAATATCCAGATTGGAATTTTCAAATCATTATTGTTGACCATTTAACAGAAGATCCGGCCGAAATAGCTAACCATTTTCAATTGAAAAAGTATGATACGGATTGGTATGCTAATGAGCGAATACAGGTTATCGTAATCAGGTCTGAATTTGATTTTGATTCGGTGATTAAACATCAAAATTCGGAATCCAAAACATTTATTTACGACTTAATAAATCGAACGATCGACGCCAAACGTTCAAGAGCATCAAATGATTATTTGTTATTTGTTCACGATTTTAGTGGATATTCAATTAGAGCAATGGCCGAATCGGTAGAAAAATGTTTGATGGAACAAGATGAAGAAACAGGAAATTTATTTAGAAGAAATATTTTGATAGATTTATTTTACAAAGAAGAAGGAGGATGTTTTCCAAAGTTAGAATACCCGGGATTTGGTCCACATCTGTATAAAAGTTCTAACGGAACATTTGAAGTATTTACTCCATTCACACTTACCAATTTGGAAATTAGTTGTATTTTATTACATCGATACAAAAATTCATGTTATTTACAATTAACCAAAAATGTGATCAATTTTTGTATTAAAAATTTTTTGGACGAGTATATTGCAATTTATCGCCAGTTGCGAATGTGTTTAGAAGGCAGTGCCGAATTTGACTTAGAACTCATATTTCATGGAAAACAAACACTAACAAATGAACTAACAAATCGGATAATGTGCGCAAAAAAATGTCCTATTGACCAGTTAGAAGTTGGAACCGACCGATACGTTGATATCATATGTTTAACCCAAGAAATCACCATTCGTTTGCTAAAAGAATTAAAAATTCGGACCAGTTTTCTGGATTTCTTCGGAAAAGATATTATCAGAGATGAACTATTTAATTCATTTGTTACACTATGCAACGAACCAATACTCGGTTCCACGTTGAACACCAATCGATACTATCAGCTCGGAGATAAATTTAGAGAATGTTGGAAAAACATGGATATTTTTTTAGACAATGTGACAGTTAGTAACTATAGCCAAATTTTTGTCGAATATTGTACCGAATATAAAGACAAATATTCGAGGCTTCCACTCTGTCTAGAATTGTTATGCCATGATAATCAATAAATTTGTTCATTTTATATTTAATGTGAACAAATTATTTTCTTTTTGATTTTGATTTAGAAGATTTTGATTTGGAAGACTTGGGCTTTAAAGATTTAGATTTAGAAGATTTTGATTTAGAAGATTTTGATTTAGAAGACTTGGGCTTTAAAGATTTAGATTTAGAAGATTTTGATTTAGAAGACTTAGGCTTAGAAGATTTGGATTTAGAAGATTTCGATTTAGAAGATTTCGATTTAGAAGATTTCGATTTAGAAGATTTTTCCAATTCTTGATTGGCTTTCTCAATAGATCTAACTACGGCTTGTTGTTTTTTGAGTCTGGTGACCAATTTGTCTCGCTTGTTGAAGAGGGCATCTAATTGTTTTTGTGCCTTTTTCTTTTGTGATTCGCTGGCTTTGGAACTTTCCAAAATAATTTTGATATGACGTACTTCTCTGATAAGAATTTTAGCATCACTTTCGATCTTTTTTAATTTTAATTGTTCTTTGAGTAGACTAGTAGTAGTTCCTTTGGCATGTTTCAGGAGATCGGGATCGATCTTTTTTTCTCCATAATATCTAACTTGTTTGACACCAATACAGTATTCAGGTGTTCCTCTGGTCTTCCCCTTGGGAAGATTTCCTATACCACAATACATACTATTCGCCATTAATTGATATATATCAACTTGAGATATTCTATTGATTGCAGGGTTAAATTAATAGATAGATTGACAGATTGATAGATTGATTGATAGATTGATTAATTGATTAATTGATTAATTGATTAATTGATTAATTGATTAATTGATTAATTAATTGATTAATTATTAATGTTCGTGACCAAATTAATCGGATTCCGAACCAGATTCCGAAGCAGAACCGGAACCGGAGCCAGAGCCAGAACCAGAGTCAGATTCAGATTCATCTTTCTTGCCTTTTCCCTTGGCTGGTGCTTTCTTTGCCGGAGCTTTTTTAGCTGGCGCTTTCTTACCGGCTGTTTTTTTGGCAGGCGCTTTCTTCGCTGGTGCTTTCTTACCACCTTTCTTAGGATTTGCGGATTCAATACCATTATCTTCTTTGTGTTTATTCCACATCTTGGCTAAAATTTTCATGCGTTCCGTATTTGTAACTCCTGGATTATCTTCTTTGACTTCATCCATATGTTCACTGATAAAATCTTGATATGCTGTTCTCTTTCTTGGTTTGTCACCTCCTTTGGTAGCTTTCTTCGCCGGAGTCTTTTTTGCGGCGGCTTTCTTGGCTGGAGCTTTCTTTCCTTTGGCAGGCGCGTCGCTAGATTCAGATCCAGAATTCGATCCATCCGAAACATCAGAGTCTTCATTAGAGTCCGAAGACTCGGCCTTAGCTTTCTTACCAGTTGCTTTCTTGGCTGGTGCTTTTTTGGCTGGAGCCTTCTTTGCTGGAGCCTTCTTACCACCTTTCTTGGGAGCTTCTGCTTCAGATCCGCTATCAGATCCGCTATCAGATTGGTCGTTCTTAGCTTTACCCTTGGCAGGTGCTTTACCTCCTTTCTTGGTGGGCTTGACTTCTTCACTCGAGACAATCTCTTCTTCGGAGTCTTCAACTTGTTTGGATTTCTTGCCGGCCATTAGATAATTTGATACTATAAGGATTTCTTTATATTTCTTTTATCTTCAGGCCTTTTTTTTTTCAATTTTTTTTATATTTTAGCCATTGGACGCATTGATTAGACTAATAGAGAAATCGAGCCATTCAACTTATTTATGTTAACCAATTATTTTCCGACACAAATATTATGGATATATAACATGCTAATATTTACCCAAAAATTGGAAGATTACATCAAGTACAACTTATTCAAAAAAATACTATTAAATCCATCAAAATTTTTTATTAAGGGGAGTTTTCGGCGAAGAATACCCTATGTAACCGATATTGATGTGGTCAATGAAGTTTATCCAAATATTAATGAAATGAATATTTATGAAAAATTAGTCGAACTAATTAATCGATTGAAATCAGAGATTAATATTATTTTAGTTTATGTTACATGTGGATTAGATGATAGATTTAGAATAGTTGATGGATCCGATGAAGATTTAAATCGAATCAGATCGTTATTATCTGAATTAGATGTCAAAGAATTCGATTTAGTTATCAACAAGTATGCAAACGATTTTGATAAGAAATTATTTTACGTGACAGAAATAATTTGGAAATACTACAAGTTACGATGGACACCTGAAGAAGTTTTGAAAAATAAAAAAGAGCTGCCCAATGAAGTAATCGTTTCGATGACCAGCACGATCGAAGAGAACACTACACTATTATTACAGTACTATGTCAAGATTGAATCGTATCCTGTCGGCATCGATGTAGTTGTTAACTATAGACCGGTCGATATGCGCGATGCATATCAAACCGCAGCCGAATACCAACTCAAATTTGCGAACTATTCTAAAGAGTATTATTACATGCTCTTTCCTTTCAAGCACTGTTTCCGTGGAGATAAGAATGTATTGCTCGAACTTGAGAATATCATCGAAAAACAATTCGGTCTATACAAGCAACTAATGGTTCGAATTGATACCTATTTAACCCTATATCAAACCAAAAATTTAGATATTAAGACCGCCACGGCCATCGTTACCACAATTGTCAAGGATTGTCAACAGTTACCAAACTTTAATTCAAATGTTTTAGACAAAATTAGCCAAGTCGCCCAAGATAGTCGGCCAGAGGAAAAAATGGACCAATGGTTTATTCTGTTAGATGTACTATATGATGATATCAATGCGTCGGTCAACAAAATTGCCAAGAACTACTTTTATAAATATTTAGATCTGATACCAGAAGAACACCGAAATAAGTATTGTTTGATACAAGAAGCAACAACAACAGCAACAACAGCAACAACAGCAACAACAGCGAGAGTTCATCAATTTAAAAGGTTGTATTGATTTTATTTATGGTCAATAAATAAAATCAATTTATTCTTTAATCGAGAAACTGTTTGCACTATTTGACAAAAGTTCTGATACTCTTCTTTTGTTGGAGAATTTTTGGTGACATAAATCCACAGTGACTAGATTATTAAATGTTGTAATAATCGGAGCAATGAAGAAAAGATGTGCCACAATTAAACAAATTAACTCCAAATCAATAGACAGTATGGTTGGTGTTGCAATTAAAATCGGCAGCACTGTGCAGATATAACGATACAGATAGTGTCGTTTAAAAAATACTACCGAGTCATCATATTTGACAACATCATTAACCATTTCAAGAAATGTATCGGGATCTGAGGTGTCTCCAGTTCTTTTTCTCCACTCATTGTGTTCTTGACAAAATTTTTTAGTTTCGCCAATAGTGTAAGTTGGTATTCCGAGCAATCGGCCAATACTTTGTTTGAACGAATTGTGTCTGGTCCGAAATGGCACATTAGTTGCTAATGTCATTGTCATAGGAACCAATACTTCTTTAGATCTACCTTTGTAAGTATAGATGAAACGTAACATTGTGAATTACTATTAATATTATTATCATTATAGAAAGTTCAAGCAATTTATTTTTCAATTTTTTTATTGGTCAATAAATTATTCGTTGGTTTGATTTTTGATTAAATTTCTGCACTGAATACACTCACATTTAGAGGGCGACTTTGCATCCGTATTCTTCATTTTTATTGCAAATGTAAAACGTGCATCAGCAAGTCCAGATAATGTGCTGAATTGGCTTTCAATCATACCGGCAAAGATCGCGAACGATACGATCGGAAATATAAGTGGACTTGCAATGATATGGAATAACACGAACAAAAATGGTTTTTCAATAACTATTGACAATAGTACAATAGGCGCAACAGAATATTTAAAAATATCGTATAAGTATGAATACCGAATAAAGTAAACAGTATCATCATTACGTTTCATAACGGCCCTAACCATCAAGTCGAACATGTCAGTATTCGAATAGTCTTCATTTTTAATCCTCCATTCATGTACTTCCCGAATAAACTCTTTAGTTTCGCCAATTGTATAACTTGGTATGTTAAATCGTCGACTCAATTGTAATTTGAGTGTGTTTTTTAGTTTACGAATGGTTTTTAGTGTGGGAATAAATTGCGTAACGGCAGACTTCGAAATAACTACTTCTTGGGCAGCTTTATTTTTTGGAATTAGTGTGAATTTCAACATTAATAATTTTGAAATTGATAATTAGACTAACCAAGCAATTTATTTTTCAATTTTTTAGTTGATTTTAATCATTGGCAATGATTGAAACAAACTATTCTTTTGTTGATGCCATATTTGAACCCAAATTAGAAATTTTTTTGGAAAATGCATAATTGATACTCGATGTTACCAACAAAGTATTACCAGTGCGAAAACCAATCGTTATACCCAATAAATAATATATCAATATCGAAAAAGGTAATGAAGAAATGTATGGCGCCATAATACATATTGGCAATAGTGATAATGTGATAAAATATATCGGATGCATAAATGGTCCAAAGAACACGACAGAATCATCGGATTTCATTATTTCTTTAATCGCAAAGTTTAAATTACCATCCATGGAAAAATCATCGGTTTTATTTTGCCATGCATAAATATTTCTAATCAATTTTTTAGTTTCGCCGACAGTATATGTTTGTAACCCAAGTACTTTGGCCAATCTTAATTTGAACATATTGTGTGAGCGTTTGAAAAATTTGACATTAATTTTTTCGGGAATTGTTACTGATAGTTCTCTTTGAGGACCAGTCTTCGGTGTAAGTACAAAACGCAACATTGCAAGTTAATGTATGACTAATTTATGACTAATTTATGACTGTTTAGTAGAACGATCAAGCAATTTATTTTTCAATTTTTTTTTAACCATTTAGTTAAATGGTTAAAAATAAATTATTCTTTGGCAGCATTTTTGCGCCTCAAACGTCTCGTCTTTTTTGATTCTTTGGCTGGAGTTTTAACCTTGTCTCTAAAGGGAGAGTTAGTATCAGCATTTGCGTCAGATAAATCTGGTTGCGGTTGCCCCTGCGGTTGCCCCGGTGTTTTCCCTGAAAGAATCTCGGCCAATTTCATTTTGTTCGAAAATACCCGATATGAATTTGAAAGACCAATTAGTGTATCACCATAACGATGATCCATTAATGTCGCTAATCCCGATATTGCAACCATCAATGTCAATCCGTTCGGATGAGGAAATAGTGGTGCGTGTAGATACATAATTTTGTGAACAACAATCGGCACAATCATTAACATTGCGAATCGATACTTCCAATGTTCCTCAAAAAATACTACTGAATCATCGTACTTTGTCACTGTTTGGGCCATCTGGTGAAATTCGTTTATATTCGAAGAGTTTAGAGTATTGTTTTGCCAATTTTGCCAAATATTGATTTCTTTAATAAATTTTTTAGTTTCGCCAACCGTATGAGTTGGTATGTCTAAAAATTCACCGATTTTTCGTTTAATCCAGTTGTGATGATTTCGAATCACCAACCGAATCTTCTGAGTTCGCGATCCACCAAAACTTTCCGGAAAATTTGCAGCTAATGTAACTTCTTTAGATGGTCCATTTTTTGAAGCATAAATGATTCTTAGCATTTTGATATTATTAATGAATTGATTATTTAATATGAACTATAGAAGCAGTTTATTTTTCAATTTTTTTAATGAATTTAATTAAATTGAAAAACCAGCCAAATTTTATTCTTTGACTGAATTACTTGATTTTTCTTTTTGGAGCAAATCAAATTGTTTGACTTTATTATCGAACAGTCTACGTTTGGCTGGGAGACTCGATAATTCGGTTCGGCAACCAATTGCGACGGCCCCAATCATCAGACCGAAAACATATGCCGCCGGAGGCACTATAAATCCGACTACAGTGATTAACATTAATGCGGGAAACACACATGCCAAATTATACGCATGATGCGATTCAAAAAATACTACCCGATCATAGTATTTGGTAACACTATCAACCATTGCGTCGAACTTTTCTTCGTCTTGTTTCGAAAAATCTGCCATTAGATTTTTTCGAATTTTAACAGCATTGATTAGTTCATTCATTTCGGCGATGGTGTGAGTTTTTACTCCGAGCATAAGGCCTAATTGTTGTTTGAATCGGTTGTGATGGTGACTGATGCTGTTTAAAGATTGCGTAGTTTCTGAACCAGTTCGCAAAAAACTCCCAAATCGTGACATGCTGCTTTAGATTTATAATTGGTTACTTTTTATTGAACTGATCAAGCGGTTTATTTTTCAATTTTTTTTTTGAATAGTAAATAAAAATATTTATTATTCAATCATTAAATAATATCATCACATTTTTCACAAATCATCGAGCCGCTGAGTTTTAATGACTTATTTCCACATTTGGTACAAAACCCAGAAGCTGCACACTGGTCACATTGAAATCCGATACGATAGTATCCAGTGGCGACCCCGCACATTCCACAAAAATTTGCTCCACTCAAACATTCACTGCATCTAAAATTATAATCTAGCGCTTTTCTAATGCCACAATCAATACAAAATGACATCGTCGCGCATTGGTCGCAGATATCATTACATAAACTAATTGTATATTCAACGCCACAGTTGCCACAATATTTCGGCTCAATACACTTTTGGCACAAACGTTTTGAATTTAGAAAGTTAGTTACCAAACCACAATTGGTACAGTATGACAAATCCGCACAGGTGGAACAATGCAACTCATAGTCGAGATGATCAGATGCGACTCCACAACAAACACAATAAGACATTAGAATGATTTATTAAATTATTAGTTTAAATATTGAGTATCGAAGCAGTTTATTTTTCAATTTTTATTTAGAATTCAATTGAAACAATTTTCGACGTTTGCCATAAATCTCTTTGACCCGAACATTTAGATTTAATATGGTGGTTGTATTAGGAAGTTTGAATAGATCAACATTTGTGTCGGGTTCAAATTCTAACATCGATCTTTGCATCGAGATCGATCTTGATCGGTGCGATCCGTATATATTTCTAACATCGTAATCGATCGGAAACCAATAATGGTGGTCAACCAGAGACAAAATGAAATTAATGATCTCTTTTGGTAGTATTTGATTTAGGGATTCGGTCAGGGCCCGATGGTGTTCGACAGTCCAACCATCAATGACGTATTTATTTGTGTTTTGGTCTTCTAGTAATATGTTATTGTCACAAGTAATATTAATATGTTCGATTTTAGAAGAAATAATATAAAAGCCATCGTATCTTGATGAGACTATTTGACTAATTTGTTGATACTCGTAAATGGGGATAAAGTAAGTTGAATTTTTAAATAACTCTTCGAATTTATTTTCGTAAGAATACTCCAACATTAATAGTCCGTAATCAAATGTTAAATCGGCTTTTATTTCAATTGTGGTGCGGGTATATTTGGAAATTGGAATACCCCGAAACATTGAAGATATTCCATTGTGAGTAATCGTTTCACTAAAACCACAAATCTTATATGTTAAAACATTATTTAGGTATATAATCGTCTTGTTATGGTTTGGGTAAAATTCCTTTTCGCTAGCATGATAAACAATATAAAATGGAATTGACCAGATTATTTGGTCATCAAATTTGATTTCGATACGATCGATTAGTGTTGGATTAATTTGTGTGTTGAGATGGATGGCAGAAAATTCAATTGTTGTTGAACTGGATTTAATATTGATTATTTCGTTAGATTGGCATAAGATCTCACGAAATGCAGTTTGGTATTGGGGACGATCAATTAAGTCCATTTACAATTTAGTTCATAATTACTATGTTAAACCAATTCTTTCTATCAATTTTTTTTTTACATAAGCCTATAAAAGAAATTTGAATCATTATTCTAATTTATTTATATGACTTAATGACAACATATCTAGGCTTTGATAAAAAAATTGGTATATTAGATCCAGATGGAACCGAATTAAATCCACTAAATGGCCAGCCGTTCAGCGATAACTACAAAGAACTAGCCAAAATGTGGTCAAGTCTGCCAGCGTATGCCGAAGCCAAAAATATCTTAGAATCAATTCGAGATAACCAGTTGACGATAGTTACGAGTTCGACCGGATCAGGAAAATCTGTTATCATACCAAAATTGGCTCTACATTATACCAATTATGAGGGTCGAGTCATTATGACTCTTCCCAAGAGGGTAATAACATACTCGGGAGCCATATTTGGTGCGGATTGTTTAGATGTGAAATTAGGAACTGAAGTTGGGTACCAATTTAAGGGATCTCCAAAAGAAATGGTTAGCGACAAAAATAAACTCATTTATATCACAGATGGTAGCATGATTATGAGATTTCTCAGAGACCCAAGTCTGAGTGAATATCGAGTTGTTATTATGGATGAAATACATGAAGCTAGTGTCAGAATCGAATTATTATTATCATTTGTTCGCGATTTGATAAAATCTGGATCAAGACCAGATTTGAGAGTTATTTTAATGTCGGCGACGGTTGACACCAAAAAGTTTATTAACTATTTTTCTGATGTTAGTCATAAATTAATTGACATCGCTGGACAACCTAATTACGAAATAAAAGTTAATTTTTTACCAGAACCAACAAAATCTTTTATGACGGAAGGCCAGAATTTAATGAATGATCTGATTATGAGTGGTGTTAAGCGAGATATTTTATTTTTTATTACAACCAGTAACGAAGCTCTGCAAGTTTGTCGAACCGTTAAACCCAGATTTCCGACCGTGTATTGTATTGAAGTTTACTCTGACATGAACAAAACTTTGGAATTTTATGCCAAATCCAAAGATGCATTTTTAGAATTAGGAAATTTTGACCAAAAAGTAGTTGTGGCCACTAATGTTGCCGAATCGTCGCTGACAATTGACGGACTCAAATATGTTATTGATTCGGGATTTGAACTCTTTAGTTATTTTGATCCGGACTCATATGGAAATATTTTAGAGAAAAGATTAATTAGCAAGGCCCAAGCTTTGCAAAGAAGAGGGAGGGTAGGCCGCACGGAGCCCGGGATCTGTTATCATTTGTTAACAAAATCACAATTTGATACCCTAGCACTCTATCCCGAACCCAGTATCTCTAAAGAAGATATTACGATGGATTTTTTGAAAGTTATTCAAATATCCGGAACTTTGGCCAAAGGAACCAAAATGATGTTTGAATTGATTGACAAACCAAAGAAAACACATATTGCAGCATCCGTCAAACTTTTTAACATGTACAACTTAATTGATGCTTCTGATCGTATGACAAGTATAGCTAATGAAATTTTAGAATTTAGTTCTCTTCCAATTAACCAGTCACTATTTATGATTTATGCATTTCAATTACACTGTGCCAAAGAAGCATCAATTATTGTTGCTATGATTGAAGTTTTAAAGGGCAAATTAATAAATCTATTTTTTAAATTAGATGCGATATGTAATTCGGAACCATGTAAAGGTTCGTCTGCAAAGTACATTAAGGCTATAGCTAACAAACAAGGAGACCATCTAACTCTATTAGATGTATATCAGCAATTTAGGGCCGAACCTAACCAAAAAGAATGGGCCAAAAAATATGGCATTCGTCTAGATGCCCTTAATACCGTCACCAAAACATACAACCAGTATTTCAACAAACTTCTTAATTTTTCTCGCGCTCCTCCACTTGCCAGGATCGCTAATGTTAGTTTGACCAAAAGACTTGTTGAATCACTCAAACTTAGCCACCAACATCTAACGGCCAAAAATATGCAACCAGTTATTACCAAAACAAAAATTGATAGCGGAATTAACAAAGACTCAATCACACATATTATCTACAATAAAAAAGATCTGGCAAATAAAAAATTTATTTATAACGAATTGACTAGCATTAATGGCAATTGGGATTTTAATGTGATTACATTTATTTAAATAATTTTTTTACGCAAAATAAGTATGACCAATTCAATGATTGATCATACTCATTTAAAATATCAAGCACATACATTATCAATAGTAATGCGATAAAAATGCCACTAACAAAATTATCTATGAGTGGATCTTCTTTAAGCGATTCGCCAATTGCAACCATGTGGTATCTAAAACCACAAATGATTGCAGCTTTTAGCCACTGGTAATCATGATCCATGTTTGATATTGATTGATTTTTAAATGCGATTGTTACGTATTTCATTATTCAATTTTTTTATTAAATCAAGAAATTCTCTTTTGTAATTATAATTCAATGAAACTGATTTGGGAAAATCATTTGGCATTTGACCCTAAAATTCTTTCAGACCGAATTAATTTTATTAATAAGGGAATTAAGGGGCTGATGTACGTATATGGTTCAGAAGAAAAGCGGCTTCAAGAATATGCCAATCGATACAACATACCAATCGAAGAGTTATATTCGATCCGACATAAACTTCGAATTCAACGAGAAATTCATGTCTCAAAAAAATTTGAGGAAAGTAAACCAATGATAACAACCAAATTTGACCAACTAATTGATATGGCAGCCAGTACAGATAATGTTCGATATATGGTCAGGCAGTTTTTATTAGAAACTGGTATGCCCATCGTCAAGGTTATCAGATTTGTCACAACTCTACCAGAATTTATTAATTTGAAAAAAGATGCTGCCGAATATTTACAGCAGATTAACGAAAAATTTTACAAACTAGAAATAGATTCTCATAAAAAAGCAATGAGGTTTGAAGCGAGTTTGGTCGATTATCTAAAAGTTTCATATGATATACCTTTCAAAACTGAAAATGAAATAAGGGCCGCAGGAATAAATGTAACACCGGATATTTTATTTGACAATGCAATTGAATTAGAAGTTGATGGTGAAAAACATATTATCAGATGGATTGATGCCAAAAATTATATCTTGGTTAACATCCGTTTTATCGTTAGGTCAATTACCAAACAGGCCGCCAAATATAATGATGCCTATGGTATGGGTGCATTTGTTTTTAGATACGGCTTCGATTCATCAATCAAAATTCCTGGTGTAATTATGTTAGATGCTAGTTACTTGGAAAAATTATTTTAATTAAATTATTTAAAATAATTTTTGATTGCTTTTTTGGTTGCTAAAATGTATTTGGATACACTATTACGATTAAGTTTAATATTGCCAATAATTTCAGTCGTCAAAACTAAAGATGAAAATGGTCCAATAGGTTTTCTGTAGTATACATTATTGCGTTTATATTTTTTGCCATAACTTGATACAAGGTATTCATAAATTTCATTATAGAGATGTCCAGCGATATTATTGGTGAATACAACTCCAAATAATTTATCGAATTGATTTTTTTCTCCGACAGTCAGTGCGTAATCGCGACCATAAGTTAATGTGCCAATGACTAGGTTATTCCACGATTTTTCATAAATTGGATTAATGATTGTTATAAATTTATCCAAAACAAAATCCATCAAATAAATAATAAATTCAAACGATTCTTTGATTTTATTAGAATCAGTAATATGGTCAAAAAATCTTAATTCAATGCCGTGGTTATAGTGTTTGTTGAAATTAATATCTAAACCAAGTTCGATCAAAGTCGAATAGGCACTATGTTTATGATAGTTAGTATACCACCAGTGGTCACAATGATTTAATTTTAGATTGGATATTTTTTCTGTTAAGTATTTCCCCCTAACCATTTCGTCGGAATCATACGTACCGATGCTAATATATCTAGAAACTGCGCAACGTTGTGATGATGCCGAAAAAGCCCGTTTGTTCAAAAAAGTTGTTGATAATTTTGAAAATGGATCCGGTGAACCATAAACCGCAATAAGAAGGGGCTCGAGCCATTGGATATATTTGATGGCTAACTGGTGAGTTTTAGTGAATGATTGAAAATCAACAATTTCGGCATTTGAATCTAATTTAGTTGGCAAAGTAATATTATAGTGGAGTGTGCCATTATTGAACATGCTAATATTATCAAGATTCGTCAGATGTATTGCGAAATCATGGTTTAGTTCCATTATTTTGACCGGACCATACGTCTCGAACAATTTTTCGCGCTGAAAACTATCATTGATATGCTTGATAAATTCCATTTTGGATTTTTCGAGTTCATCAATTATGGCTGGAAGATTTCCGTTAAAAAAATTCAGAGTTGTGAATTCGATAGTATCTCCATCAAATAACCAATTAAGATCCATTGTATTGGCAAAATAAGTATCTGATTTTTTAAGGAAATCAATTAGAACTGTACCTGAAAATTTTGGATTGCGGATTAATCTTGACGTGTAAAGAGTTTCGGGCTGGTTTGATTGGTCACCATGCGTGAAACTATGGGAATTTATTAGGATGGGCAATTCTAGGTCTCCAATTCCGACAGCAGGTACAAATTTGTTAAATTCATCAAATGCTCTGGCCAAGACTGATGATTTATAATTCGCAAAATAATCTATGCTATAACGTTCTCTCCGATGATTTTTTTCAAAAAAAGACATTGGAATTTTTATTTTTTGATCAAATTCTAAATATAATTCGTTTTCTATTCCTAATCCCCAATATACGATATTGGGTTTGTAAAACATTTGATATTTGCGATGTTTTTCTGCCGTATTTACAATTTTTAATGGATTATCCATGTATAGTTCCACCTAACAAAAAAATTTAATATATGGATAGATAATAGAATGAATTAATGGAGAACCAAATGAATATATGCTTAAGCAAAATATTTGATACGATATATGTCCGTGACGAATTAAATCCGGACGAAAAGCGTGCACCAATTGTGCCTAATGATATTGGCAAGCTGATTGACAGTGGATTTTCGGTATTTATCCAATCTTCTGACCATCGGATTTATTCTGATAAATTATATACAGATGCTGGTGCTATTGTAACTGATATTCCATGGTATTCAGAGAAATTTCAAAGTCGGACTCAATCTATGTTAATTGTTGGAATAAAAGAAATTGGTGACGTTGGAATGAATAATTTAAATGGCCATCATCATCTCTTTTTTGCCCATGCATTTAAAGAACAGACTGATGCCGGCTATATACTCAGCCAGTTTAACCATAGTAATAGTAAAATTTATGATTTTGAATATTTTGTTTTTCCGAGTAACCAAAAGAGAATTATATCTATGGGATTTTATGCAGGAATTGTTGGTAGTCTGTTGGGATTGCAGCAGTTTTTTACAAAAAAACTGTATCAAACTAATATTTGTAATTTACGGCCAATTTTGAATATGTATGAAATTGATCACATTTTGTATGATTTTTTTAATGAATTTAAATCGATTACGGTAGGAATTATCGGTGCCAATGGCAATTGTGGAACTGGTGTCAGATACATATTGGATAAGTACGGTATTAAATATGAGAAAATTGGTCGCAAATATGATGCAAGTTTGTTTCCCCAATACGATATATTTTTTAATTGCATTGCATTAGATCCAGATGATAATTTGATTTTTTTTGATAGATATAGTCAGTTCTACAAACAGATTTGTATTGTTGATATTAGTTCCGATAGTAAAAAATTTAACAACCCAATTGA
>Ga0206798_1109_pt1 | contig 17031 bp, 10 predicted proteins | sample Alteio_BWOrgCont_66_FD_152893 | JGI IMG/M metagenome (GOLD analysis project Ga0206798, IMG submission 152893) | Enriched cells from forest soil in Barre Woods Harvard Forest LTER site, Petersham, Massachusetts, United States -... | ecosystem: Environmental > Terrestrial > Soil > Temperate forest >...
ATCTCGGCCTATCTGCGCTCGTGCACTTTTGAGGCGGAAGCGCTGCGCGGACAGGTGAAAGAAGCTCTGGCTCAACTGCGCGCGGCGGCTTCTGCAAGCGACAAGCAGGCTGCGATTCCGGTTGGGCGACGCAGAAGATTTGACTGGTTGTCGCGGATTCTTCCGAGCGATGGAGTGCAAAGGGTGCGCACGCCGGGCTAAGGGGCCAGGAGCACGGTTTCTGTGTGAATCTGTACAGATTCTGTGTGGGTTCTGTACGGTTTCTGTGTGAAATCTGTGCAGATTCCATCTGCCAAGCTATTGATTCTATTGTGCCGGCTCGCAACTGCACAGTTTCTGCGTGCTTTTTGGCAGGAGACTTATTAATGCGAAATCGGCGGCGAGGGGCTGGCGCAGTTGAAGGGACGAGGCGGCGACGGGGATGTTGCTGTTCTTCATGATGATGGGCTCTGCCTTTCCTATTACGTTCTATTTAGATTCTGCGCCAGGAGCCGTTATTTCCCCGCATTATTAATAGGCAATAAACGCTTTAAGTTGAACGCATTACAGTTTTCGATGGTTGACAACTGCGGGGAAGGGCTGAGGCGGCGCTCGACAGGGGTACGCGAGGAATCTCGAAAACTTAATGCGTTGACTGGCGAGATGTGCTCTAGTCTTTTTGCAACACCAGGCACTTCAAATACTCGGTCTCGGGCAGGTTTAGCACTACGGGATGGTCGGGCGCTGCGCCGCGTCGGTCGAGTAACCTTACTCGCGCGCCAGCATCGGCAGCTGCGGCCGCAACTGCGCCTTCGAGATCGGCCCAGCTTACATGATGCGAGCAGGAGCAGGTGATGAGCAGGCCTCCCGGCCGCAGCATTTTGATTGCCCGCAGGTTCAGTTCTTTGTATCCGCGCAGGGCGCCTTCGACGGCGCGCACCGATTTTGCAAATGCGGGAGGGTCGAGCACGATGGTGTCAAACTGCTGGCCCGCGGCGGACCAATCGCGCAGAATCTCGAAGGCGTCGGCCTCAACCCAGTCAACCTGCTTGTCGCCAAGCACGTCGCGGTTGGCCTCGAGATTCCGCTCCGCCACTTCGAGCGATGCATGCGAGGTATCGATGCCCGTGACGCTCTTACACACGTTCGCAAGATGCAGCGCGAAACCGCCCTGGTAGGTGCAAACGTCGAGTGCGCGCCCTCCCGGTTTCCAGTACCAGGCCCAGTGCTGCGCGGCCGCGTAGTTCGCATGCTGATCGAGAAACGCGCCGGTCTTTTGACCGGAGTTGGCGTCGTAGAAAAACTTGAGCCCGTTCAGAAGGAATTGCGTTTGCGTCTTCGGCGAATTTGCCTCGGCGGCCCACAACGGCTCGGGAGACGGAGCTGGCAATCCCTCAAGTACGCGAATGCGCGGATCGGGCCGTTCGATAATGGTTCTAACTGGCAACGCAGTACTGCCGCCGGATTTCTTTGCCGCGCCTCGCTTCGCTCCCAGTTCTTCGCGCAGCACGCGGACACACGTATCGCGCACCGCTGCGTTGTTCAGCCCTTTAGTCAAAAGCTGTAGAACAACTAGATCGGCGTACTTGTCGATCACCAGCCCCGGCAGTTCGTCGGCTTCGCTGAAGCACAGACGACAGGAATTGCTCTTGTCCGTGAGCGGACTCAGCATCATCATGCGCAAATCGATCGCTCGACGCAACCTCTCCGTCAGCAGCCCGAGCCACTCTTTTTCACCAATAGCTTCGCGCGAAACCATGCGCAGGGCAATTTGAGACGCAGGGCTGAACAGAGCGGTGCCCAGCAAAATTCCGCGATTGTCGGCGACCGGCAAGAGCGCAGGCTCTTCGCCCTCGCCAAGCTCAAGCGACTCAATATCTGAGGCGTAGACCCAGACGTGCCCGTTGCGCAGCCTGTCAGCCGCGCGGCGGCTAATGACGGCGCCCACACCGGTCTGTTGGGGTGTAAAGTCTTGTGCTTCTGGCTGCTTTCTCTCGCGCTTTCTCAACTCTGCCCGCTTTCGCGCCGTCGCGGTTTTTGATGCGCGGCCTCTTCAAGTGTAGTGGCTCTTCGCCAACACCACCGTCGAAGCCGCGCATGTGTAGTGAGATTGTTATTGAATTGCAATGCCGCTGACCATCGGGTTCTGGATCGCTCCGGGGCTGAACTCAATCACGATCTGCCCACTGCTGTTGGCAGTCGCATTGAAGGATTTTTGAACGGCCTTGTACTGGCCGCCCGCCACCGCGTACACATCGTAGTTGGTGAGCACCTGTGTTCCGTTGATCAGCACGTTGAACTCGCGCTGGCCGGTTCCTGTCACGTAGTTCTCAACAAAGTACAGCGTGACGCTGTGCGAAGAGCCCGATGTGTATCCGGGAACGGTGTAGGTGAATGAACTGCCGCTGCCGTAGCGTTGGCTTTGCAGTACGATCTGCGGGGGAATGGTGCCGGACAGCAGCGACGTGGAGACTGCGTTGGTGTAGGTCAACGCAGTGCCGCCGCTGAAGTCTTCGTCCGCGGACCATGAGCCCGACGCAGCGCCACCCGCATCGATATCGACCGTCCCGCCCCCGCCCGACGAGCCGGTTCCCACAAACGTAATGATGCTTTGCGCGGGTATTGGGTAAGTGAATGAGTTGTTCGACACGTTGATAGCACTCAGCTGCGCCAACTGGTCCGAAGCAGAGGTTTCATAGGGGGTAACCGATGTGAGAGTTGCGCCGGTGATGGGGAAGGTCATTGAAGTGGCGTTGCTGTTCGCGTTGATGGCCACGATTACATAGTTGTTATTCCCCTTGTAAGACGTGACGTAGATGCCCGAAGTTGGATTGTTGTTAGCTCCCGTCATCACATATCCGGGGCGCACGAACTTCGAGTATTGGCCGAGAGCATAGGCATAGTAATTGGGGCTGTTTCCGTTCAACAACAGGGGAGTCCACCAATAGACATAGGCGTTGTACTGGGCCGTCGCCATTGATTGGTGATAAAGCTCGGCTGCCGAGATGGCATCGCTGATGGATGGCTGAGACGCTCCATTCGCTGGCGTGTAGGTGACTTCAGTCATCCATACATCCTTGCCCTTGTTCTTGGCGTTGGTGTAGTAGAAGGGGTTGGTTCCATAGGTGTGGCCGGCGACGATTGAAACATAGCCAACCGCACTGGAATCGTTGAGAGTGGGATCGGACTCGCTGGTATTGAATGTGTCGGACTCAGGCATCATGAGCTTGGTGGTTATCTTGCTGCCCTCCTGCTTAACGAAGGCGTCCATCTGTGCACCACTGTATCCGCAGGATTCGTATGAAGGAAGAAAGTCCGGCTCGTTCTGTACGGAGATGGCGTAGAGATTTACTCCCCCCGCCTTCTCGTAGGCAACAAACGCATTCAAATAGTTGGCAAAGTTGTCATAGTCGGCGGTGAGGAGCGAGCCGTCATCAACGCTGCCGTTGGTCTTCCAAACCGCTGGCGGTGTCCAGGGAGTGGCGAATACGATTACCTGGGAATTGATGGATTGAGCCTGTTGGGCATTTGACCGCTCTGTAGCCCAGTTGGACCCGCCAGTGGTGGAACTCGGATCGATCCGGGACCGAAGAATGGTGAGACCCACTTCGCCCGCCCCGGTGCCAAAAAGATTATTGGCCTGAGTCGAGTTCAGCACGGGCTGCCATGCGGTGGAAGTTCCGAATCCGCGGATGGTCTGGTAGGTGGTATTGAAATTGATGTTGTCAGTGGTTTGTGCGCCAGCCGCTAGGGCTAGGCCAAAGCACAGGAACGCTACTGCGATGCGAGTGAAATTTGTTGTCATGTAAATGTATCTCCATATCCTGGTTAGAAACCGTTTACTCAGACAGACCAGGCAAAACACAAACCTCCGCCTGGGCCATGGAGTTTTCCACAGTCCGTTTCAATCCGAAAGCATGCGTTTCTGGATTGAAACCAATTTGTGTCGATTTCATGCAAGTTATCGATGTATCAATAACATGCAAGAAGCAAGACAACCAGATTGAGAGGGGAACCTGCGGAGTTTGGCCCGCGGTTTGAAGATCAGCAACGTCAACGGCAGACTGCAACGCCGTCTAAGCCATTCATCTGTTTTGCAGAGGTGACAGGAGCACCTCATTTTTGTTGCGAGCGGAGATTACGCTTTCCCAATCGCGGCCGTCAAGACAATTCAATCCAGTTTTTATGGGCCCGAAAAAGGGCTTCGCACCCCTAAAATTCGAGTCAATGCCACGCCCCGCCATGCCAGCGCACAAGGGAGTCGCGTTCGCGGCCCGTCCAGTCTGACGGAGTCAAATCGCTTCCGATAGCCCGTGGCGCTGTGCTGTAGAACCGCATTTCAAACCATCGGAATGCACGGAAGCTCCGCAACCCTCGGGTGGGCACACGCGTCCCACGATGAGCTGGATCGTGCGATTTCTCGCCAAAACTCAAAGCAGATGGCAGGGGTTTCTTCTACACCCTGCACTCTACGGCTCATCCGGCCTTGCTCATGCGCTCCCCTTAATGGCCCTTTATCGTAGATAGCCGGGAGCGTATGGCCGCGGCTCACTTCGTCTGGATAGAGCGCAGATACTGGCTCAAATTGCTGATTCTGAGCAATCTCTGGTCAGGATGCTGCATGTCCATTCTACCAAGCACCGGGCCCCACACCGGCATCTGCGCGTTTCCATGCGCGGGCAGCTCGGTGCCGTACTCCAGCACTGTGGCGATGTGGCTCGACGGGTATCTGCCGCCGTTGTTCCTCGCAATTGCCGTAAGATCGGCCGGTTTCTGCTTGAGCGCAGGCGCTACCGGACCATTTCCGCGCCCATCTGTGCCATGGCATGGGGCGCAGTAGTTGGTGAACATCTGTCTCCCGTTTACGGGACCGGTCTTTTGGACCGCGATTACCACTTTGGCGTTGTTTTGATCCGCATATGCAGGATTTGCGTATCCGAGATTTGCGTATGCGGCCGAAATCGCCAGCGTTCCGGCTATTGCGATGATTGAGAGGCTTTTCGACATACAATTCTCCATTTCCGGGCCTCTACCCGCGACAGGCTTCCTTGGGGCTTAACACGCCACGGATGCTTCATGTGACGCGCCGAAAAAAACGGGCCGTAGTTAACGGCCGCTTAACCCGTCCAATTTGGAGTACTGCCGCAATTGAGCATTACGCGCCTCTTCAAGCGAGGCAGGATGTGATGGACGCCACATCGCTGGAGGGCCAAGAGCCACGCCAGTACCGGGATGGGAGGGAGAAACCGATTTGGGAATCCGTCAACAACACTGCATAGTGCTTACGCCTTTGCAGGTTATGCCAACGGTCAAGCCCATTTCTTTGAGGTCCAGCGGGACACCCCCCTCTCCCCTCCCCCCGTGTGTTTTGGGTAGAATCTTGATCTAACGAGGGTTGCGGAGGCGGATCTGGCCTAAGTATTTTTCTTTGAAGTACTTAGATATCAAATTCCTGAATCCAATGGACTTGCAATCGACATGATTGGTCGAGTTCCGCGGTGCTGTTTTGGAACCGAAATCTATTCGAATCAACCTGCTTTTCAAGCATAGCGAATTGCCCGAGATAACCAGCAAACAAAATCAAGCCGCAAATGACTGACTAGTATTGAGTTGGAGCAGATCCCCAAGGTTGAGGGCTTGACTTGGTGTGCGCCCGATCTTATGAATTCGGACGGGGCTGAGAAATTCAGGCTTAGGCTCCCAGCGTATCTAACATCAGCAAGGCCCGCTGAAAACGGCGAAGCCGCGTTAAAAAACATAAGCGGCCTATAATGAAGCATGGCGACAGCCAGGCAAACCATCCCCGCCGACGTTCCCCAAACAGTCCCGACCGTGACGAATGATGCGGCGAGTGACGTTGAGGGTGAAGCCGCGAAAACCGCTGTCGTTCCCCAGCAAAAATCTCAAGTTGCCGGCCTCTCGGTGAACGAACGATTTGAAGGTCTTCTGCGCCACGTCCAGGCCAATCGCCCCAATGAAGACGTATCCCTGATCCGAAAGGCGTGGGACTTCTGCGTCAAGCATCACGAGGGGCAGATGCGCGCTTCGGGCGAGCCCTACATCATTCATCCTCTCGAAGTGGCCGAGGTGCTGGCCGAGATGAAACTCGACTCCACGGCCATTGCCGCGGCGCTGCTGCACGATGCGGTTGAAGATACGCCGGCCACCAGCGAGGAGATTGCCGCCGGCTTCGGAGACCAGGTAGCGCACATTGTTGAGGGCGTAACCAAGATAGACAAGATTCAGTTCGCGAATCGCGAAGACCGCCAAGCCGAGAACGTCCGCAAAATGCTGCTGGCCATGGTGAGCGATGTGCGGGTTGTCCTCATCAAGCTGGCCGACAGGCTACATAACATGCGCACGCTTGAGCACCTTAAGCCCGACCGGCAGGAGGCCATCGCCCGCGAGACTCTGGATATTTACGCGCCGCTTGCGCATCGCCTGGGCATGGGCAAAGTGCGCGGCGAGCTTGAGGACCTGGCCTTTCGCTACACCGATCCGGTGAGCTATGAGCAAGCTTCAGCCGCGGTTGAAGCACGCCGCATTGAGGGCGAGCAGTTTTTGCGCGGTGTTGAAGACACGCTGGTTGAGCAGTTGCGCGAGAACGGCATCGAGGCTCGCGTCGAGTGGCGCATCAAGCGCCTCTATTCCATTTTTCAAAAAATCGAGCGCACAAAAATTACCTTCGACCAGGTCTACGATCTGCTGGCGGTCCGCGTCATTACGCAGGATGTTGCCTCGTGCTATGCGGTCTTCGGCCTTATCCACACGCTGTGGCGCCCGGTGCCAGGCCGCATCAAGGACTTTATCGCTATACCCCGCGCCAACCGCTACCAATCGCTGCACACCACGGTGATGGGCGAGGGCGGCCATCAATTTGAAGTGCAGATTCGCACTGAAGAAATGCACCGCATTGCCGAAGAGGGAATTGCCGCGCACTGGAAGTACAAGGCCGGCGAAGGCACGGTGACTGCGCGCGACGAAGAACGGCTCAACTGGATCCGCCAGCTCGTTGAGTGGCAGAAGGAGATGACCGATCCCAACGAGTTTCTCTCCAGCCTGAAGATGGATCTCTATCCCGACGAGGTTTACACCTTCACGCCCAAGGGGAAAGTGGTTGTGGTTCCAGCCGGCGGCACGCCCATCGATTTTGCATACACCATTCACACCGAGGTGGGCCACACCTGCGTGGGCGCCAAGGTGAACAGCCGCATGGTGCCGCTGCGCACAAAGCTTCGCACCGGCGACATTGTTGAGATCGTCACGCAAAAAGATCACAAGCCGAGCCGCGATTGGCTGACTTTTGTGAAGAGCCCGCGCGCGCGCAACAAAATCAAGCACTGGCTGAACGAAGATCAGCGCCGCCGCGCTGTGGAGATTGGCCGTAAGCTGCTTGAAAAAGAGGCGCGCCGCTTCAAGGTGCCGATGGCGCAGATCGGCGATCAGGATCTGGGCCGAATCGCCGGCGAATACGGCGTGGCAACCGCGGCCGACCTGCTGGCAACGCTGGGCCAGGGCAAGCACACCGCGCATCAGATTTTGAACAAGCTGTCGCCGGGTTACTCCAACCAGGCTGAACCGGAAGCGCCCGAGGCAAAGCCCGGCAGTGACGCCGCGATGTCTGATGCGGTGCGCAAGCTTCACCTCACAGGCTCCGATTCGTTGCAGGTTGAAGGGCAGAACGATCTGCTGGTTTATCGCGCGCGATGTTGCAATCCCATTCGCGGCGAAGAAATTGTTGGCTACGTTACGCGCGGCAAAGGCGTGGCCGTGCACGCGCGCAGCTGCCCCAACGTGCAGAACCTGCTGTATGAGTCCGATCGCCGCATCAGCGTTGAGTGGTCGCGGGCCGGCGACAAGTCTCCCGGCGCAGACCAGCGCTACCCGGTCAAAATCACCATCTTTTGTGACGACCGGCAGGGAATGCTGAAAGAGCTTACCGCCATCATCTCCGACCTGAACACCAACATTCGCAGCGTCGACATCAAGCGCGACGACGAAGGCGAAGCCATGATTGAATTCGTGGTTGAAGCCGAAGATGTGCGGCACCTGAACCGCATGGTCCTCGGCTTGCGGCGGGTGAATGGCGTGCGAGCGGTGCAGCGGACGCAGAAAGTTTAAGAGTAGCTGCTGGCTATTGGCTTTCAGCCTTCGGACAGTTACGCTGTCACTGCTCCGAGTGAGATCGCCAAATCGAAAAGCAAGCTATTGACAACGCTGAGCCCATAGTTGAAGTCTGCGAGCCCTCCATTGATGCGAGAGAGCTACGTCACAGAAATGGGCCTTTGGTTGTGGTAAAAGGTGTGATGAAAAGGGAGATTGCCCAGCGGCAAGCCATCTATTCAGAGGTGCCCCAAAATGACAAAATGGTTCTGGACGTCTGTTTTGATCCTGATGCTCGCGACCGCCGGATTGGCAGGATGTGGGGGTAACTCGAATGGAGTCGGAGGCACAGGGTCAGGAGGTACCGGATCGGGAGGCTCGGGGCAAGCGACCGTCAAGGTCATCGATGTCTTTGCGAATGACCTGGCATGGGACGACAGCCGGCAGCAGATATACCTCTCCGTTTCAAGTTTCGCCAAATCAAACGCGAACTCAATTGAGATTCTGAATCCTGCAACGGGCTCTAGTAGTGAGGCGCTGGTGGTTGGGAGCTATCCCGACCTTCTTTCGATCTCGGCAAATGACCAGTTTCTCTATGTAGGTCTCGACGACGCCTCGGAGGTGGTTCAGCTCTCCCTCCCAGCTTTCAAGATTGCCAACACCTTCGCCCTCGCCAACGATCAGTTATTAGGTGTTTCCGCCGGTCCTGGCTTCGCATTGGATATCCAGGCGGCACGAGATTCCGACGGTACCGTAGCGATTGACACCGGTTATCCTGACACCCTGCCCACAGCGAGTGGCGGAGTGGTTATCTACGATAATGGCGTGGCGCGCCCTAGTGCTCTTTGCGGTGGATCTGTATGTGGCCCCTATGGGAATGTTTTCGACTCCATCCTGTGGGGCCCGGACGATACTGTGATGTACACGGCCGATGGTGAAACGGACTCTTGGGATTTCTTCAGCGTTCCGGTAGATTCCCAGGGATTTGGAGCGCTGACTGACTATTTCGGCGTGACCCCCTGGAGCCGTCGAATTCATTACGATACGGTGACGAATTACATTTATGACGATAATGGGGAAGTGATCAATCCATCCACGGGGTCTGTTGTCGCAACTTTCAACGATCCTACCGCGGGTTCGATCGTAAGCTCATTTATTACGACGAGCCGGATGATCCCCGACGGCACCCTGGGATTGGCCTATTTCATCGGACAGACAAAGGAGCAGTCGAACACGGCCAGCTACACTGTTGAAACCTTTGACATCAACCTATTCACACCAGTATCGACGCTGATTATCTCAAACGTTATTGGTCGCCCCACACGGCTGATCCGCTGGGGAACAAATGGGCTGGCTTTTGCTTCATCCGGCGTTAATCCCGACGGCTCCTCAGATGGTCAGGTATATGTTATCGAGGGACCTTTCGTTACCGGAAGCAAGTCCCACTAGCTGCCGGAACGAAGGCGCAGCGCCAATTCCCGGGCCTTCGGCCCTAGCGCGGCACTAGTTTATCGCTTCTTTCGATTACTAATCCCGCGTTGCTGACAACTGTCTTCAGGGGCTTTGGAAAAACTCATGGAGTGGAGTTGGGGCGTCGAAAAACCATTCCGCAGGGGTTAAACCCCGTCTTGTTCAGGGCCTTTATCGGCACGACTGAAGTCGTGCCCTGACACTTCTTGCCCTTTGGCCGAGTATTTCCGCAGGCTCGTCAGACCGGTCTCCATTGCTCAGATTCTCGCTGCTCGCGAATGCGACAGTAGCTCAGTGTGCCAATTCGCGCGCTGAGGAGCTCTTATGTCGTTTGGACTTTATGCTGGCGGGTTCGCTATTTTGATTGCCGGTCTTGCGTATGGGGCGCACCTGATGCGTATGCCCCCGCAATGGATAGGTGTAGGCGCGGTTGTTTTGGTAGGGGTTGGAATTCTTTCGGCGGTGAAGGCTACGCGGCAAAAGGATCCGGCAAGCTAGTCCCTATTGCCTGGTCCCTATTCCCTGTCTTTCTCACATCAGTTCCAGCGCCGCCATGCCCTTGCGGGGCGCTATAAACTTCGCGGTGCGATAGGCGACTTGAAGCTTCTCACGGTCCAGTAGTTTGCGAATCTGACCGCGCGCGTGGTCGGCCCACGGGCCGCGGTTGTCGAGCCTTACATAAGTCTGCCAGTGGCGAAGGGCATTGCGCTCTTCGCCGCGGCGCTCGTAGGCAAGCGCAAGGTTGTAGTGAGCGTCGGCGTAGCGAGGCGAAAGGGCCACAGCGCGTTTGTATGCCTCAATCGATTCGTCGAACCGCATCAATTCATCAAGCACATTGCCCAGGTCAAAGTAGGCCAGCACATAGTTGGGGTCAATCTCGGTCGCGCGCCGGTAAAACTCCTCAGCACGCCCATATTGCCGCAGGTGAAAATACACCGTCCCCAGGTTGATGCATGCGGCCGCATACCGCGGATCGAGGGCCAGGAGCTGCTCGTAGAGAGTAATGGCCTTCTGCTTGTGCCCGGCTTCTTCAGCCTGCACAGCCGCCATGAATTTTTCGTTGAGCCCGTGCGCGGGGGGCCGCATCGGCGCAAGCTCGGCTGCTGCCGATCTCCGCTCACCGTTCTCGACGCGTTCAAAATCAAACAGCAGTTGACGCCGGATTGGGTCAACCATTTCGCCGGCGTGCCTGAAAGCCAGGCGCGTGCCGGTGCGCACCACGCGCGCCTCAAGCAGGGGATTTTCCATGCCGGCGACGGCCTTCATGGCCATGATCGAATCCCGGATGGACGCAGCGGGCACGTCTTCTTCGCGCAGCACGCGAAGCGTCCGCAGCTCACCCAGGTCCTGGAATGTATAGGTTTCTTTGGGAAGAATCAGTCCCGCGCGCTCCCAGCCTTGCAACTGGCGGGAACCTATCTGGAGAATTCGCAGTACATCCTGGCGGTTGTAACTACTCACTTTGCAGTACTCCGGTTCAGCGAGGGACCGCTCTACTTGCGATTATGCCAAGAGTATGCGTGGATAAATCGCCGCTTACTACCATTGAATTAAAAATATTGGTGGATAACCCGTGCCGTATTTGGTTCATTGCACTTCATTTTCGGTTCCGCCTGTTGTTCGTCACATCCCGTCGCGCCAGCTTATTCAATGAATCGGCGGAGCTTGTGTTCAACCTGCATCACACTCCGTCACAATAGAATCTCGTGTACTATGCAGCGAGGTTGGTGCTATATTTCTTGCCTGTAGCGAAAAACCGCAAGAGGTCAGAGCATGGAAGGCCCGCACGTTCACCTTGCTCTTTTGATCGGATTAGACGGTTCAGTTTCGGTGCAATCTGCAAGCAATGAGGTCCCCGCTCAGCTTGGATTTACACCTGAGGAATTCCTTACTTCGAAGGTGAGTTTTAATCACCTGGTGCATCCCGGCGATTCCGCTATTGCCGCCAGCCTGTTTTCAGCGCAGATCGAGTCGTCTTCAGAAGACTTTCTCATTCGCCTTCGCCATGCCGATGGCCGCATCCGCATCTTCCGGGGCTCTTTTTTCAAAGAGCCTGCGTCGACGCCGGGTTCCGTTACTGTCCATCTTGAACTTGCAGACGTCCGCAGCATCGCCACTCCGGGCGACGCCATTCTGCTCGCCAGCTTCAAGACTCTCATTGCCCACACTCACGATTACCTTCTGATCAAGAACCGCAATCACGTCATTCTCGCCGCCAGCGAAGAGCTTGCAAAATTCACTGATTCCATCAAAGAATCCGGCAAACTGGCCGACAAGACCGATTACGAGGTTCACCCTGAAGCAATTGCCGATATCGGATATGAGCTTGAAACGCGGGCAATTGCCGAGGGGCGGCGCACCAACCTCATCATGGAACTCACCGATCAGGAAGGTAAAAAGTACTGGATTGACAATCGTAAGTATCCCATCAACGGTCCTGACGGCGATGTGATTGGCATCTTCGGAATCGCCCCCGACATCACCCGGCATCTCGAGAACGAGCGTCGTGTGCTTGAGAGCGAAACCCTGCTGCATCTTTTCATCGAACACGCGCCCGCGGCCCTGGCCATGTTTGACCGAGAAATGCGCTATCTTTCCGCAAGCCGCCGCTGGCTCGAGATGTTCTCGGTGACTGAAGCTGAGGTTCTAGGGCGCTGTCACTATGATGTGTTTCCCGATTTACCCGAACGTTGGAAGGCCGCGCACACTCGGACTCTGGCCGGCGAATCTCTGCGTTCCGATGCTGACTACTTCGAACGTGCTGACGGCACTCATCGGTGGACGCAGTGGGAGACCATCCCGTGGCGCGGAGACGACGGCTCAGTGGGTGGAATCGTTATTTTTGTTAATGAAATTACCGAGCGCATTGAAAACCAGAAACGATTACGCCTCGCCGCATCAGTATTTACGCATGCTCGCGAAGGCATCACCATTACTGACGCCAAGGGAACAATCCTTGATGTCAACGATTCATTTACGCGGATTACCGGCTACTCCCGCGACGAGGTAGTTGGCGGCAATCCCCGCATCCTGAAGTCGGGCTTGCAGGGCCGGGATTTTTACGAGCGCATGTGGCATTCGCTGCGCAGTGAAGGCAGTTGGTCTGGCGAGATCTGGAACCGCGCCAAGTCTGGCGACATTTATGCCGAGCACCTTAGCATCAACGCCATTCGCGATGCCAGCGGCAATGTTCTGCAGTATGTAGCCCACTTTACTGACATTACCGCGCTTAAGGAGCACCAACTTCAGCTTGAGCGCATGGCCCACTACGACGCGCTCACCGGACTGCCCAACCGCGCTCTTTTGGCCGACCGCCTGCGTCAGGCCATGAGCCAGGCGCACCGCCGTGGCTACCAAATTGCCGTAGCGTATCTCGACATCGACGGTTTCAAAGCCATCAACAGCCTGCATGGCCATGCCGTGGGTGACGCGCTGCTGATCACTCTCAGTGAGCGATTCAAGGCAGCTCTTCGCGAAGGCGATACACTGGCCCGCCTGGGCGGCGACGAGTTCATCGCCGTTATGCTCGATCTGGAAGATGTCGAAGCCGGAGAGGCAATCATCGAGAAGCTGCTGGCAGCGGCATCTGAACAGGTGAAGATCGACGGCCACGATATGAACGTGTCGGCAAGTATCGGCGTTGGGTATTACCCTCAGGACGAGGAACTCGACGAAGACGGCCTCATTCGCCAGGCCGATCAGGCCATGTACCAGGCCAAACTCGCTGGCCGCAATTGCTATCGCAGGTCTGACCCCAGCCAGGACCTGTCCATCCGCGACCGTAATGAGGGACGCGAGCAGATTCGCCGCGCCCTCGCCGCTTGCGAATTCGTGCTCTTTTACCAGCCCAAGGTGAATATGCGCACGGGCAAGGTAATCGGCGCTGAGGCGCTGATCCGCTGGCAGCATCCCGAACGGGGACTGATGGCGCCGGGTTCATTCCTCCCCACCATTGAAGATCACTCCCTGGCCATCGATATTGGCGAGTGGGTGATTGAAACCGCGCTCGCGCAAATTGAGGCCTGGCAAAATCAGGGCCTCGAAATTCGGGTGAGCGTGAATGTTAGTGCAATGCAATTACAGCAACCCGACTTTTTCGAGCGCCTCTGCGATTTGCTCGCTGAGCACCCCTGCTTAAGGCCATCCCAACTCGAGCTTGAAGTGCTTGAGACCAGCGCTCTGCGCGACGTGATGAAGGCTTCGCAGGTTCTTAATGCGTGTCACAAAATCGGCGTCACCGTTGCGCTCGATGATTTCGGCACCGGATACTCTTCACTTGCTTACCTAAAGCGCCTGCCCACCAACGTGCTCAAGATCGATCAGAGTTTTGTTTGCGAAATGTTCGATGATCCTGAGAACCTCACCATCCTTGAGGTCGTGCTGGGCCTCGCTTCGGCCTTTCGCCTCGATGTGATCGCAGAAGGTGTTGAAACCGTCGAACACGGATTGGTGCTGCTGCAGCTGGGCTGCGATTTAGCCCAGGGTTACGGAATTGCCCGACCCATGCCGGCTGAAGAACTTCCGGGCTGGGTTGCCCAGTGGCGCCCTGATTCGCGCTGGTTGCATGTGAGGCCGATGAACCTCACCAACCGTCAGATGCTCTACGCCGGCGTGGAGCATCGCGCCTGGGTTGCCGCATTTGAGGCGTACCTGCAGGGCAAGCGAGTCGCGCCCCCCTCGCTTGACCCCCACCAGTGCCGCTTCGGTGTCTGGATCGAAAGCGTAAGCCGCACGCACACCACCCTGCCGTCAAAACTTCAGTCCATCCAATTAACCCATCTCAAGCTTCACGCGCTGGCAAGGGAGATTTTCATTACCCAAGCGCAGGACCGCCCCCAGGGACTCTCCCGCCTCGCAGAACTTCATGATCTGCGCGATCGTCTCTTGCTTGAAACTGAAAAGTATAACGATGAACCCGAAACGTACTGATATCTCAGCCGCTTCAATTCACACCGCCAATAATTGGTCTTTTTGGGTCCGCGCCAACTGCCACGAAAGGATGGAGCCGAAAGTCGGACTCGAACCGACGACCTGCTGATTACGAATCAGCTGCTCTACCAACTGAGCTACTTCGGCTTGCTCTTTGATTGTATCGTCACGCTGGGTGAAGGTAAAGCGGGCCCGCCGTCCATCCGGGAACTGAATGGCCGCATCCAGTGTCTAAGTAGAAAAGCCATGACTGTCCTCGCGCAAACTCTTCAACTGGCTATTCGGATCGCGATTGTGTGGGCTGGCGGATTTGTCTTCGCCGTCTCCATTCGCGCTGCCCTCCCTGAAAAACTCGGCTACAACATCACAATGCGGCAGGGTACGCTGTTTGTGCCGTTTGACCGCGTGGGCTTTTGGACCTGCGTGCTGGCCGCGCTCATTGTCACCTGTATGGTGGTGTTTCGCGCCATGGTAGCCGATCTCGGTTTCAAGCCATGAGCGCCGGTTGATGAGAAAGGCGCCCGCCCGCCGTATACTCCTGCACATGCAAATAGACCCCACGCAAGAGTGGCTAAGACTCACCGCCGAGTACCGCGCCAAGTATGACGAAGAGTTGTTAGACATCCAGCGGGACTTCGCCGACCTGACGCCTGTTGCTCAACAGGTGCTGGCAGCCGAGCTGCGCTTACGCGGGCTCGACAAGAAGATCGCCGAGGCTCAGCAGACGGCCGCGTCAAACGATGGTTCCTGGGAGAAGCGATCTGTTTCGCCTTTCGCCGAACGCCCCCGGGTGGCCTTTCAGGGTGACCAACTCGGAAACATACTCGGGAACAATACATTGGAGCCGCTTTCCGATAATGGGGAAGGCGATTCCGAAGCGGGCGGCGACGTGGAATACACCTGGAAGACTTTGCTATGCGAATGTGAGGAGCGCGAGCAGGCGCACCAGATCTGGGAAATGCTTCGGCGTGCCGGGATCGAGAGCTGGATTCAATCTCGCGAGCGCGGACTCAACTTCACTCGCGTCCTTGTCGCCGCCGATGAGCTCGATCAAGCCCGAGCCATCATCGCCAACCCCATTCCGCAAGACATCATCGATGAGTCGCGCGAGACCGTGCCGGAGTTCGAGCTGCCGCGTTGTCCCGCATGCGGCGCACAGGACCCGCTACTCGAATCTACCGAGCCGGTGAACGCCTGGAAATGCGAAAACTGCGGTGAGGAATGGACTGATGCGACCGACGAACCGCAGCCCTCAGGACCCTTTTCCTGAAAAGTCCTCAGAAACGGAAAGAGCCGCCCGGCAACAGGGCAGCTCTAACCTCAGGGAGAATAGTTCCAACGGAGGCAAGCCATCAGAACTTTCTGGCTGCATACTAGGTGCGGCGAAAGGCGGTGTCAAGAACAAATGTGGTGCAAAATAAGCTGTTTTTAATCAATTACTTGCGGGAGCTTTTCCAGAATGCGGCCGCCTTACTTATTCGCCGCATCTTCGCCTTACCTAGTTCGTACTTCTTCCCTTTTTCTCCGTGTTTCTTCGGGTTTATGTCTAGTTTTCCACAGTATTCAATACCTGTTAACCCGGTGGATGCGGCCCGCGAATTGCTATTGGTTTCGCGGGCGCTTTCACTATGTCTTCCCGCAGGTCAAGATGGATGAACTCTTCGTCGTAGACAGACGAAATCGGCCTGCCGCGGGCCATGCGATACATCGCTCGACCCCCGCCTAAGAAGAATCCCAGCAGAATCGCAGTCATCGAACCCACAATCACGATTCCCGCGATCCCCATCAGCAGCTTTGCCGTTTTTTGAACATCCGATGGCTGCGGCTGCCCCATCGAAGTCAAGTTGGCCTCAAAGTGCACCGTCTCGATCAGCCGGTGGCTCTCATCGGGAATGGCGTCACCGCTCACCAGCGCCACCAGAACGCCACTTCGCCGCACCTCGAGCGATGCGGTATCAGAATCGGTGAGCGGCTTGGGCCACGCCGGCTGGGCCGCGCTGCCCGCCTTGATGTAGGCGCGTATCGCGCTCTCCTGCGCCTGGGCAATCTGCGGTGTGGGGTATTCAATCACCGTTAGTGTTGCAATTCCCGAGGCAAGGGAATAGTTGGCGGTTGCGGTTTCGGCGCCGAGATCGAATCGGACCAGGCCCGGCGGCAACACGCCGCCTGCTCCCGCGTAACCCGCCGGCCCCAAAGCGTAGTGCGTGGTTTGTTTCTGCAGGTTGTCCTGCGGCAGGTACGCCAAAACCGGCGGCGGAATGCTCTTATTGCCGCCGGGAACCGGCAGCTGGTCTGCAATCTCTCTCAGCTCGCCCGCCGACATGGGCTCCACGTGCGAAAACGTCGCATCAACAACCGTGTTGCCGCGCCAGAAGAGTACGCGATTTTTGTCTGAGGCCGCGCCGGTCCCGATCGATTCTTTCGGCCAACCGTTCTGCCGGTAGTAGCTGTATGCGCCGTATGCGCCGCTCTCATCGTCAAAGCGCAGCGCACGGATGGCAAGCGTTTCGCCTTCACGCTTGTAGTTCGCCACCACGCCAAAATCGAGGC
>Ga0206798_1064_pt1 | contig 16947 bp, 16 predicted proteins | sample Alteio_BWOrgCont_66_FD_152893 | JGI IMG/M metagenome (GOLD analysis project Ga0206798, IMG submission 152893) | Enriched cells from forest soil in Barre Woods Harvard Forest LTER site, Petersham, Massachusetts, United States -... | ecosystem: Environmental > Terrestrial > Soil > Temperate forest >...
TAGCCAATCATAATTTAAGAGGAATATATATTTTAAACAAAATTATTATTTTAAATTCTGATTGTGCCAATAAACTAAAAATGAAAATCATTCGAAGAGATAATTCAATCATTGATATTGATCGGTTGCCAATCGTATTGAGTAGTTTGGATTTGGACGATTTTGTTGGAGCTAACGTATCAAATTTATATTTAGAATTAGAATTAGAAGCTGATTGTAACACAATGTTTTTGGATTGTCAGATGCAATTTAGCTTGGCAGCGATTCATGATAATGGCTTGTTTAGTTATGTTTATTCTACATAGATACGTAAAAAAAAAATTGAAAAATAAACTGCTAGAACAAGCCAATAATTTGATATATAATTATTCCGAAAAAACATGACTACTTTTGATATTGAGAAGACTATTACCGAACTAAAAAAACTGAATGCAGTTGGAGTTCTTGCACTTACATTTGACGGGAAGATTAGTAATGATGCCGTCAGTTTGAACTATACGATTACTTTAAATGCGGCATCTACACCAAAATCTACACCAAAATCTTTAGTAACAGATTTGGTGCTACCTGACGAATCTCCGAAATCTCTAGAATCTCCGAAATCTCTAGAATCTCCAAAATCTCCAGACGCGCCTGCATCGCATAAAACTACAATTCTGGCAGTAACTTTCGATGCATCATTCGTCGCTGTCGCCTTCAATAATCGAACAATCAAGCTCTATGATGTCGAATCTCAAAAGATAATTACAACAATCAAAACGATACCCGATTTGAAATTTATGGCATTTTCTCCCAAAGACAGTTGGTGCCATAAATTGGTCTGTTGCTCTGATGGCACGATTGTCACTTACGATATCGAAAATAGCGGTTCTGTCAAAGAGTCACATACTCTAGTCCTAAAAACATTTTTAAAGGAACAGACAATTACATCATTCGCAGTTTCTTCTCATTTCGAACCAACTAGTGACCAAAGTATTATTGCCGTTGGAACATCAATCGGAAATATTATTATTTTGGCACTCGATTTAAATATGTTGGTCATCAAGAATGTCGCTATTCGCCCGATTACGCGCTTGTTGGTTTCTGGCCAAAATATTATTGAGAGATCGCAAGATAGCCAACTAATTATAACCAGATCCCACCTTGATCTTTCCGGGAAAGGTAGCATTGGTAGCATTAGTGCTGAAAACGACTCTTGCTTGGCAGTTTCCCCAGACCAGTCAACTATAGCAAAATCATATTTAAACTACATCACCGTTTATCATAACAATGGTCATTTTTCAGAAATGTCCAGTATGGATGCAGACAGTGTTTTTAAAGGAATCGCATTCACATCAAACAATTCTGAAATTGTTACGATTAATAATTTTGGATTTATCGAAGTATGGAACATTGCATCCAAAAACAGAATAATGACATCCAAATGGTGCTTGTATGCTCCGCTTCTGGCGAATATTTCGTTATCTTTGGTCGGAAACAATGTATTAGTTCATACCGACTACAACGTGTCACAATTTGATCTCCGAACATACAAGTGGAAAAACTATTTGTTATAAAATTTGTTAATTGATTACCTTAATTGATTAACAAAAAATTAAAAATTTTTTGTTAATTGATTACCTTAATTGATTAACAAAAAATTGAAAATTAAATTATCTCCAAAAATAAAAAATTTATAATAAGAAACACCAATTATTATGACAACTTCACTATTCAATATTATTGATGCAATAACTGCACTCAAACAATCCGATATCAAAGGCGAAATGTCATTTGTTTTTGATGGAAAAATCAATCAAATACCAACCAAAATAAACTATACAATCACACTTGGATTAGAATCGGAACCAACAATACCATTAAATCCAGAAATAATCGCATTAAATCCAGAAATATTACCATTAAATCCAGAAACGAATACGATTTCAGCATTAACACTAAATAAAGATTATGTCGCGATTGCATACAATAACCAAACAATAAAAATTATTTACATACATCGAAAGAAACTTATTAACACGATTTCCCATGGCCGAACCGGTTTAAAATTTATGGCATTTGCACCAACAACAAATCATTTAGTCTGTTGTTTTGTTGGTCAAACTAGTGATATTTGTATTTATGATGTTCATAACGCGAATATTATCCGTGAAAATATTCGAGCGATATCCAGTCTAAATGATAAAATTACATCTTTTGCAGTTTCAACATCATCAAACAACGAAATTATTGTTGTTGGGACATTTAAGAGAAAAATTTATGTTTATTCATTCGCTTTACAGCAGATTTATTATTATCAAACGAATGCTCCTTTTGCAATTACTAACATTTCAATTTCTGTTGAAAAAAACAATTTCATGTTTATGCAAAATTATGTACTCAGATCATGCGATTATCGAACTAAAAATTGTGTCAGTAAAAAATTTAGAGTTATACACCATCGACTAACAATTTCTCAAGACCAAACAATATTAGTTTTGATATTAATGAATTTAATCAAGATTTATTCCACTGATACGATATTTTTGCGCGAATTTGTTGACGCAAATCCTGAATGTAGGTTTATCGATGTAGCTATCACATTTGATAATTTGCGCATTATTTCACTCGATGTCGATTACAATATTAAAGTCTGGGATGTTAAAAATGGAAATATTTTAAAAAGTTTTTCTAACATTCAATCTGAGAATATCTTGATTAGTTCGAACCAGCATCACAACTATGTTCTGGTCCGTTTTAACGAAAAAAATGCTCAACTTGATATTGATACTGGCGCATTTAATTATATGGAAAATAATTGTTGATCAATTAATAAAAATTGAAAAAATAAATTGCTTGAATATCTAAATAACAGCAATTTATTATTATCCAATCATGTCTCTTCTTAATCTGCTCGATGTTATGGCAACAATGAAAGAAAAAAATGGTGAAGGCGAAATTACTGTTCGATTTGATGGAAAAATCGATGGTGTTGCCGTCAAAATAAATTATGCAATTACACTTCCGGAAGTAATCAAACCCAATGTTGTCGATAAATTAATCGCTGCACCAATTTCTGACAGTGTTTCTAAAACAGCTGATTCGCCAATAATTTCACAAAATAAAATTATTTGTGCAGCATGTAACGAGTCGTTTGTAGCAATTGCTTACGATAACAACATCATTAGAATTTTTGATAAAAAAACAAAAAAAATAATTTCTGACATTGGTCATCAAAAACCTAATTTAAAATTTATGTCTTTTTCTCAAAAAAATGAACAATTGATTTGTTGTTTTGTCGGCATAACCAACGATATTATAATTTACGATATCAATAATGGTTCTGTAATTGTTGATCTAAAAAATAAATATGTGGTTATAAATGGTGCTATTACATCATTTTATGTTTCTCCACTGGGCGATGGAGAAATTATTTTGGGAACATCTACCGGAGAGTTTAGCATATTAACTCAGAAATTGCAGCTACTTATTCAGCAAACAAAAACAAATAAAATGCCAATTTTATACGCTTCTTTTCATAATAATATGACAACATTATTACAAGAAAACAACATTGAAAGACGCAGACACCATCCACTCGAAAAGGATATTATTAGTACAATTACTTATAATAATGTTTCTTGCATCACAACTTCGTTAGACCAAAAAATGATAGTGTCGACGACTGATGGCTGGATTCGCATTTACCAATCAGGTTCCCAATTAATTCAAGATCCGACAGGAAAAAATGTATTCCAATCTGTCGTCATTACTCCTGACGACACTCGGATCATTACGCTCGATGATAATCGAAACATCAAAGTTTGGAATATTGAAACTGGCACTTTAGAACGTGATACACACTTACCAAAATTCATTACACTGATTGTTGCCACTCCAGATTCGAATCTGATTCTGATTTACTCGGATTCGGATGTCGCACTTTTCAACATCACTAATGATGCAATTACTTTTTATTAATTGGCTAACATAACTAATTAACAAAAAATCAAAATGATAATATTTTAATACAAATTCAATAGATTTTATTGTAATTAATCTTACATTCCAAACTCAATAAAAATTGAAAAAATAATTGCTTGGCATTGTTAATGAAAATAATGGTGACCATATACAATCATATACAATCATATCCGACCATGTCCGTTCTTAATCTACTAGATGTTATGACAACAATGAAAGAAAGAAACTGTGAAGGTAATGTCACTATTTCATTTGATGGAAAAATTGATGGTGCTGCCGTTAAAATGAACTATGCAATTATGTCTCCGCAAACGACTAAAACAGAACTTATTTTTCCAACAAACATCCAAAATAATGCCACAACTGATAAAACGAGTGATTTATCAATAGAATTTGTTGGACGTAAAATTGTTACTGTTGCGTACAATGGAGAATTTATGGCAATTGCTGACGAAACTAAAACAATCGAAATTATTGATGTCGCATCTAAAAAATTAATTACAGTAATTGACCATCAAAAGCCCGGTTTAAAATTTATGTCTTTTTCTCCACTCACCGATCAATTAGTCTGTTGCTATGTAGATGTGACTAATGATATTGTGATTTATAATATTAAAAATGGTGCCAAAATCGCTGACTTAAAAAAAAGTGGAATTCGTATTAATGGTGCAATTATGTCATTTTATGTTTCTTCCGAGCGAAATGACGGAGTCATTATTTTAGGAACTTCTGGTGGAGGACTTGTAACATTGAATTTGAGATTGACTGTTATTCATGCATTAAATTTTCCAAATCCAAAGGCAATTATATACGCATCTGCTTTGGACAGAAACACAACAACATTATTACAAGGAATGATGATCCAAAAATACAGACACCAACATTCCGATATCATTAAAACAATTACCTACAAAAATGGCTCCTCGTGCATAACAACTTCATTGGACCAAAATATAATTGTGACGACATATGAAAATATGATTCGCATCTATAGAAATCAAACACAAGTAATACAAGATCCGCAAGCGAAAAATGCATTTCAATCGATCATTATTACTCCCGACAATATGTTGGTCGTTACTCTTGACTCCAATCAAAATATCAAAGTTTGGAATATTGAAACTGGCGTTTTGGTGCGAGCTTCTCATTTGAAAACTCCAATTACACATATTGTTGCCACACCAGATTCGAATCTGATTCTGATTTACTCAGCCTCAGACACATTCGTCGCACTTTTCAATATCACTAATGATGCAATTACTTTTTATTAATTGGCTAACATAACTAATTATCAAAAAATCATGAAAAACTCGATATACATAAATTAGTGACTAACTAGTCATTATTCGGTAATTACATAGTGATTATATAGTGATTACACAGTGACTATATAGTGATTATCGAGCGATTATATAGTGATATATGGTGATTATCAAGTGATTATCTAGTGATTATCTAGTGATTATCTAGTGATTATAATGATTATTGATGATCTAACCAAAAAAAATTGAAAAATGAAATCATTGATCGGTCCATTAATAAGGAAATCATATTAGATAATAATATCAAATACACCAATGACTACCGAACCAATTGAGATTCAAAATGAGATTTCTGGAGGATATTGTGCTTCTCTAGGAGGTTTTTGTAGTGGTCCTTGGAACGAGGTCCCAAAAGAATCCTATGGACGTGTACTTAATCATTCGATAAGGGTACTAGAATGTATCACATTGACTACACCAAGATCCGATTGTTGGGGGCATCAAGGCATCAGTGTCAATCGATGGATGCATCATGGCATTGAATTGATTTCGAGTAGCATCACATTCACCGATTCGGAGAGTTTCCGAAGCTTCTTAAAGGAGCACGATATCGAAATCACCACTACATTATCGTTGTAAACAAAGATAAAATATACAATTATATATTTTATGTTTGATTAATGATTCACATTTTTTTAGTAAATTGTCAAAGAAAAAGTGACTTTTTGCAAAGCGTATCTTCGAATACATTTTTGTTGAACATCTATTTCGCCAAGGTCTGGCATATGTGGCTATGACGGACCAAAATGATAAATTTAAAAAATTGAATTAATAATCAGCTTAAAAATATCCATCCAAACATAATTACTATGGACTTTTTTTACTATAATCAAGATATTCTCGATACAATTATTAAAAATCTTGATTTGCGATTCGTTGTTACATTATCAAAAATAAACAAATTTTTTAGCAATATTACTATTATCAATCAAATCCGAAAAATCATCATTCCGGCTGATATTAAATCGGATACTAGTTATATTTTGAATATTCCAGAAATGTTCATGTTAGAGGCTTGTCGAAAGGGTGACTATGAATTATTTAAATATATGCAACATCATAAATTGTGCCGCGATAAATGGAAATTTCTATTTGGACAAATAAGTCTCAACAATAGTCAAACAATCATTGCCAAAGAGATATTTGATACAATGCCGAATTACAATTTAATTTCAAACTATATTTCCTCCGAGTTAGTTGATTTAGAATGTGGAATATCCTTTGATAACTATAAATTTAAAAATCCGACTTATAATACGATTAATCCGAATACATTCATGAATGAAGTAATTTTCGATTCAAAAAATGTATGTTCACTTAGTTGGTCGACTAATAACCACCTATTAACAAAATTATATTTATCATTCGTTTTACCAAATTTGCCAGTCGGATTTCGATGGAAATCTGACTTGATTTATAAATTAATCGATGAAATTAGCATTACAATTGGTGGAAGTGAAATTATTAGGTGTAAATCTGCCGAACTCGCATCAATAGACAAAATAAACGAGCGTGCTAAACTAATCAATGTATTGTCGACTTATCAAAAAAATAAAATTTACTATCCAATTGATTTGTCACTATTTTTTGGGAAAATACATTCAACTAATCTTGATTTACGTGGCAAATGTGGTATTCTACTTGCAGCATTACAATTTCATAATGTAAAAATAAATGTACTAATCGGAAAAATTAGTGACTGTGTTGACGGCATTGGTGACATCAATTACCAATCATCGATGCTATCCGAAATAAAGTTACTAGATTCGGTCATATTGGCAAAAAGTCATCGTTTTAATAATCATTTCGCCGACATTAATTCTATTATAACGCAAGATATTACTAATTGGTTAAATATAAAAATCAACATTGGTAGTCAATATGAAATATTTAATCGGAATATTAATTCAATCGACGTAATATATAATATTGACATAAATAATTTTTATTCTGACTATAATAATCATTTTAGATTGCGAGTTGTAAATTTTAACAATGTAATCGATTATAACATCAATGAATTACCAATTACGATCAAACTCAAAAATTTGTCGAAATTGATTTTAGTTTGCGACCATTTTGATACAACATTAAGTCAAATAAGTTGCCGAGTTAAATTAACGACGCTGGGTATATATATGTATGGTATGTTTTGCAGCATAATTTATTTGTACGATTTGTTACAGCAATAAAATCGTAAAAAAAATTGAAATTTAAACTCATTGATCATACCATTTGATGATAATCCAGTAGTATCTCCGATGAACCAATCATTCTTAATCGAACTATTTAATACCAGCGGCCTCGAATCGTCTTTACTGGATTTTATACCAGAATCCGATATCGAAACTCTGAGACTAACCTGTCAATTGGTCAACAAGCGAGTCGAAAACAGTGAAACTTATAAACACATTGAAGGTTTACGAAATCTTACTGGCAAACGTCGACAATCACATTCGTATCAACATTCATATCAGCAATCGCATCAACAATTGTATCAACAATCGTATCAACATCAGCATTACGATCTACGTAGGCAAAACACTGATGATAAATCAGATATTAATCTGACCAAAATCTTTCTTGACATTGCATCCCGAAGAAACTTTAATAAATGTCGCGAGTTGGCAACATATTGTAACACACGCCAAACTTCTAATTTGCGCCAACTCGATATCCACGCTGAAGACGAATATGTTTTTATGACGGCGATTAAGGCGGGAGATTTTGATTTTTGTCAATGGCTGCTCGATTTCAGCCTACAGCCGAACCAGACACCGATTAAAATTCACATTGGGGGTGAACGAGCTTTCAAACACAGTGTACGACATCCCAAAATATGTCGGTGGTTAATCGAAGTGGGAACCAATCCGTTGTTTGGTCTAATAGATATTCGTGTTGATAATGATTATGCATTCAAAATGTTCGCTGCTCTGAATGATGTTGACTCATGTCAGTGGATTTTTGATTTGAGTTGTCTACTGAAGCAACCAATTGATTTGCGCCAAAATGATGATGAAGCATTTAGAAAAGGGAATCATGCCGTGCGCTCTTGGCTAATTGAAAAATCGATCGAAACAAATAATCCAATCAACATTAATGCCAACGATGAAGAAGCATTTCAAACCGCATGTCAAGCGAATGATTTGTTCCAATGCAATTGGCTTATCGAAATTAGTAAGAAGTCTGGTTTTTCTAAAATTAACATTCACGTTAATGACGGATTTTTATTTTCGTTCTCTTTCGAGAAGAATCACACCGAAATGCTAGATTGGCTATTTTGGCTTAGTGACAATTATCATCGAAAATTAGACGATTTTGAGATGGCCCAAATCCGGTCTTTGGAGGATCTTGAACGAGAAAATGAACAGTATTACATACAAACTCTTGGAACAATGGATTTAAGTATCGCTGGCGCATCAGATGCCAGACCAATCTTGGAAACTGTCATGATTAACTCGATCTTAGACGATAACGAATAATCTTTTTACTTTCATTAATTAATGAAAATAAAAAAAATTGAAAAAATTATTCGTTGGATATTAGTATTAGTACTAGTATTAGTATTAAAAATCATCACCTTAATCATTTGAATGTACAATTCGGAAACAACGACGACGACAACGACAACAGCGGCAACAACGGCAACAAGACCACTAACGTCAATTCCAACAATAACGACGACAGTTCCAATTCCAGCAAGATCTTACAATGGTTCATATATTCGGGGACTAAATTCAGAAAACAAACTAGGTTTATCTTCGAGAGCCGGACTTCCAAGCAAAGCCGGACTTCCAAGCAAACAAACCAACGATAATAATAATAATCTATCAGAACATGTAAATCGTCAAACTGAATATCATCGAACTATGTTTGATTACGATCATGGATTTGATCCTTTTGACAAATCCAAAGATAAAACATACATTGAAGATAATCGTCCCCGCAAACGACATATTCCATTTTCCACTAGTTTTAGTAACAATAACAATAATTCCAGAGAAAGCAGATTTGCTGATTTTGATGCAAAAACAAACACTAATTTAACAAATTCCACTAATTCAATCAATTTAACAAATTCAACCAATTTAACAAATTCAGTTAATTCAACTAATTTAACCAACTCAACTAATTTGACTAACTCAACGAACTCAACTAATTCGACTAATTCAACAAACTCAACTAACTCAACTAATTTAACTAATTCAACTCTAACTGTTGCAGAATCTAATCTGCTAACTATTCTAGAAAATTTACAAACTATTCATGGTGATATAGAAAAAAATATTGAATATCTATCATTAGTCAATCCTTCTCTGTACAAAATCAACGCCGAAGAAATCAAAAAAATTAATGCAATTCTGGAAGAATGTCAAAAAATTGATGATCAAAATAAAAGAGTAAACAAAATGTTGATTCAGATGTTATTGAGAATGGTCGAATTTCAGTCATCATTTAAAATATAATTCAATCATGATTGAATTATATCAAAAAAAAAATTGAAAAAAAAACTCATTGGAATGATGACTAATAATAGATAAAAAAGTATATATATTCATGTCTACCAAATCGTTTAGAGCTGTGATTGGATCTACCAAAATTAGTGGGCATATTGAGTGTGGCGATCCCGATGCCAATATTCAACTTGATATTGCTTCCCAAGATTACGCAAAAATCACAATCTGTTTCGATAAAATTACCAGTGATGAATTGGCCGCCACTCACTCGATCAAAGAACCAAAATCGATCATTGAAGAACCAAAATCAATCGAAGAACCAAAATCGATCATTGAAGAACCCAAATCGATCGAAGAACCAAAATCGATCGAAGAACCAAAAACTATTGAAGAACCAAAATCGATTGAAGAACCCAAATCAATTGAAGAACCAAAATCGATCATTGAAGAACCCAAATCGATCGAAGAACCAAAATCGATCGAAGAACCAAAAACGATTGAAGAACCAAAATCGATCGAAGAACCAAAAACTATTGAAGAACCAAAATCGATCGAAGAACCAAAAACTATCATTTCGAAATCAGAAAAAATCGACTCATTCGCTGTTAATGATACACATTTCGCAATTTGTACTGATAAAATTATTACAGTATATGATTTAATAACACATAAGGAAATTATTAAGTGTGCAAGTGAATTGAATGAAATTTTTGGAATCGATTTTTTACGTAATATGAATGGTGTGCCACAACTGGTGGTTTGCGGTGTTGATTCGAATATCGAAATTTTTGCATTGTCTAAATCAATTCCAGTTAAAAAATATCAGTTTGATGTAGTATCATCCGAAAAAGTGACAAGTTTTGCTGTGAGCAAAAGACTTTCTACTCTTGCGTGTTCATCTCAAATAGCATTTGGATATGATAATGGTAAAGTATTATTCTTTGCGCCGTTAGCAACCACAGATGTTATAGTTGATGCCAATGTCGGACCTGTCAAACATCTTTGTTTTGGTAATAGTTCCTCTTATCTAATTACCGAAGCAGAAGTGACCAAAATATGGGACTGCTTCAACGGATGTAAAGTGGCGAAAACATTCGATCGAACATTAGCAAGCAAATTTATTGGTATGGTTACAAATAATGCATTATTTTCATTTAACGATAATAAAATGTTTTACATTGATGTTTATGGACGCATTCAAGTGTATTGGGCTGATAATGGTACTATTTTTCCGTTTAATAATAAATCAAAAGTATTAAAATTGGCCGTTTCGCGATGTGGAAAATATTTGGCTTCGGTTGATGAAGCGAATAAGATAATAATTTGGAATTGTAACGAACGAGGACCAATCACATCAAAATGCAACGTAGAAAAAGTTGTTGAAATTCATTTTATCAGACATGGTAACTCCACGGAAATCATTATCCGAGACGAAATCCAAATTTGCAGATGGAATTTCAACGATGATGTCGTCGTAAAAATATAATTCAATAATGATTGAATTATATTAAAAAAAAATTGAAAAAAAAACTCATTGGAATGATTACTATCAATAGATCGAGTATATATTCATGTTTACCAAGTCGTTTAGAGCTGTGATTGGATCCACCAAAATTAGCGGACAGATTGAGTGTATCGATCCCGATGCCGATATTCAACTCGAAATTGTCTCCGAAACTACTGAGCAAGATTACGCAAAAATTACGATCTGTTTTGATAAAATTACTAATGATGAATCAGCCGTCACTCACTCAATTGAAGAACCAAAATCAGTCATCGAAGAACCAGAGTCAATCATCGAAGAACCAAAAACTATCGAAGAACCAAAATCAATCATCGAAGAACCAAAAACTATCGAAGAACCAAAATCAGTCATCGAAGAACCAAAAACTATCGAAGAACCAAAATCAATCATCGAAGAACCAAAAACTATCAAAGAACCAAAATCAATCATCGAAGAACCAAAAACTATCGAAGAACCAAAAACTATTGAAGAACCAAAAACTATCGAGGAACCAAAGACCATCGAAGAACCAAAAACTATTGAAGAACCAAAATCAATCATCGAAGAACCAAAAACTATCGAAGAACCAAAGACTATCGAAGAACCAAAGACTATCGAAGAACCAAAAACTATCGAAGAACCAAAGATTATCGAAGAACCAAAAACTATTGAAGAACCAAAATCAATCATTGAAGAACCAAGGACTATCGAAGAACCAAAATCAATCATTGAAGAACCAAAATCAATCATCAAAGAATCGATATCAGATTCAGAAAAAATCAATGCATTTGCCGTTAATAATACGCATTATGCAGTTTGTATTGATAAAAATGTTACAATATATGATTTAGAAACACATAAGGAGCTCATGAAGTGCGAAAGTGAATTGAACGAAATCTTTGGAATCGGATTTTTATGTAATAATGGGTTATCTAGTGAAGTACCATATGATAATGAACCACGACTGGCCATTTGCGGTACTAATTCTAATATTGAAATTTTTGTATTGGATAGATCAACCCCAGTCAAAACTCAGTTTTCTTTTTCTAATGTACCAGCCGGAAAACTAACGAGTTTTGCTACAAAGAAAATACAACGTTATAGATCGTCTTCGTCTCAGATGGCATTCGGATATGATGATGGTAAAGTATTATTCTTCTCGCCATTTACAGACAAACATGTTATAGTCGATGCCAATAACGGACCCGTCAAACATCTTTGTTTTGGTAATGATGATAGTTATCTAATTACCGAAGCTGAAGTAACTAAAATATGGAGATGTGGCGGTGTATGTACATTGGCGAAAACATTCGATCGAACATTAGGTACCGAATTTATTGGTGTTGTCACAAACAATGCATTATTTTCACCTAACAATAATAAAATGTTTTACATTGATGTTTATGGATGCATTAAAGCGTATTCAGCCGATCACCGTGCAATTTTTTCGTTTAAAAATAAATCAAAAGTACTAAAATTGGCCGTTTCGCACTGCGGAAACTATTTGGCATCGGTTGATGAAGTAAATAAGATAATAATTTGGAATTGCAATGAACGAACACCAATCACATCAAAGTGTAACGTTAAAAGAGTTGTTGAAATTCATTTTATCAAATATTGTGACAGTGACTTTACGGAAATCATTATCCGAGAAGAAACACAAATTTGCAGATGGAATTTTCTCAATGATATCGTCTCAAAAATGTAATCAAAATATGCTTTTTGATTTTGGTAATTTAATTTTAAAATTAAATTGCCAAAATCAATAATTAATAATCAATAATTAATAATCAATAATTAATAGTATTTTCGATCGTTTCTTGGACAACGATCGTGAAATTCAAATTTATAAACTTCACAAATTTGGGGTTGACATGGTCTGCACATTGGTTTTCGACATCGCTTGTAACACGGTTCGGGAGATACAATGCAATTTGATGAAATTTCAAATTGTCCACACGGACAATGTCCAATTGTTTCGCATAACTTGTATCTGAAACTACATGATCCAAATGATTCTTGTCCACTAAAATCTACTTGCATTTAACTAAATAATACTAATATATAAATTATTGGACCGGATAGAACACCACCCAAATATTAACTAAAAAAAAAATTGAAAAAATAAATTATTTGGTTATAACAATTCATAATTGGTCATTAATTATTAATAATGTCTTCAACCCATACTTATCCGAAACTTCGTGATGTTATGGAACGAATCCAAAAACGCAAAAAACTTCAAGATTTAGCAACTACACCAGTTGACTCAACAATATCAAATCAAAAATCAACAATACCAAATCAATCTCTGGCGCAAACTCCGGTCTACGAATTCTGCAGCATATCCACTTTTTGTTATTTCCCAAACGAAACGAATGCAATTACTAATCAAAAAATCGACCCACAATTGCCAATACAAAAATTTATTTTTCATAATAATTTATCATACATCAAACCCAAAAGATCCCATAAAAATTTAAAACGGAAATACATTACAAAATCACCGATTAAAAATTTTAAAATAATACAATCAAAAAAATTGAAAAAATAATATTCTTCAATAACATTCATCAATTATTGATTATTCAATCAATAATATCATGTCTGATCAAAAAGATTTTGTCAACCAACCAGCTGTTAAATTTGCTTTATCGCAATCACAATCACAACAACAAGAAAAACAAAAAGAATTACAATCGCGGTTGCAACAACAGCTCAAACAAATTCAACAGTCAAAAATTTCATTTAATCAATCGAATCAATCGAATCAATCGAATCAATCGAATCAATCGAATCAATCGAATCAATCGAACCAATTAAATGAACCAAATCAACCATTTCAGCCAATTCAAACGATCGAAAATTTAAATCAAGTTCCCCCAATCGAATATAATGTAATATCATCTCTTTCGGTTTTACTAGAAAGAAATCATTTCCAACATAGTCATGTGGAAGAACGTATGAATTACCTAGAACATCAACTCGTATTTTACAACGAGTTATTAACCAAACAAATGCAGGAAATCGAACAACTCAAACTTATAATTATGGTTAGTAATTATCAACAACAACAACAAAATTCTAAAACTGACACATATGATAATAACAATAATAACAATAAATATCATCAAGAAACATCTTCGAAACGCAAATATTCAAATGATTCTAATGATTCTAATGATTCCAACGATTCAAATGATTACTGCGAAATAACTGACCAATCATCCAATGCTGATCTCAGAACTATAGTGAATCAACATGCGAAACGTCTTAGAACCGGATTCGCAAATCGTCGTGGAACTGGGTATGCAAATCGGACTCGTTATTAAATTATGAAATTATGAAATTATTAAACTTGTTTGATTGTCACAAGCCAAAATACAAATTAAAAATTAAAATAATAATTTTTAATTTTTAAAATTTGATGCGAATAATTTATATGTTATACACTATACGTACCAAGTAATTTGTCCATAAAAATATTAGCACCATAATTTTTATTAAAGAGTGAATGGTGTTTATCGTGGTAGTTGGCTACCCAATATCCACTGTGTGCCAACAAAATTGTGTTAAGAATCGCCATTACTATCCATATTTTGATAGTTATTGGATGCGCTCCCACTATAAACATTGGCAAATATCCTGGCAACAAATTGCCAAAATAAAAATCCGTTATTGTCATATATAATGAGCTAAACCCAACCGGCGATAATATTTCATGGTGTTTCTTATGAAATCTTTTGTATAATGCTGGTATGTGAAACAGGCGATGCAACATATAAAAAAATATATCAAGTAGCAAAATCGAAATTAATATATCAAATGCGCATCTTTGGTAAGAAAATTCTCTCTCATCTCCATATTTACTGATTGCAATTAATATTGCTGGTAAAATTAATGCAATCGAAGTGTTAAATACAACATTTGGTATAGTCTTTTTGTATGTCGCCATCATATCAGCAGCTTCATTAGTTTCATTCACTTTCGAATCAATAAACAATCGATAATAATCGACCAAAAATAATATCAAACTTGTTACATAATAAACGATATTAAATAGCAAATAGTATGTCGAGCCGTCGGCAATAATGGATAAAATGTAGTCAATCATTGTCTATAATATGATTTGATATTATTGTTGGCTTTATAAAAAAAATTGAAAAATAGAGAGCTTGATGGGTCCAGTCAAAAAGCCCTTTCAATATTAGTCACCATGAGTTATTCCACAGAAACAACTACAACAACCACAACTACATCCGAACCATCTCTAAATGATCAATGCGAAATGAATGAAGAAACATCTCCAAATGATCAATACGAGACAAATGAAATCGATCATGTTCGCTCCCGAGCCAACTTGATTCTTTCACAAATCTTGATTCTTTCACGAACAATGAAAAAAATCGTTGAAAATATGGATGTTTCCCTTATTTTCGACGATTTTTTTCTTTCACAAATCTTGATTCTTTCACGAACAATGAAAAAAATCGTTGAAAATAAGGGAAACATCCACGATCAAATGGGACAAATCGAGTCGGTTCTTTCACAACTCGAAGATAATTCTACTTTGGTGCCTTCTCTTAAAAACATTAGCGGAGATGTTTTAAGCATGATGTCAAATTTTTCGGGAAGTTTGACTAATTTGGAATATAGCATGAGATCATGTGAGGGAGTTATCACTGCCAAAGAATTTGAAAAGATTGCATCTTTGACGGTTAGCATCCATGTGGCTCTCTTGGAATCACAATTGAAGATTGCTATCAAACTCGGAGAAGTTTAACGAATTAGCTGCTATTTAATAAATATTAAATAACAACCAATTTACATCCAATAAAAATTGAAAAAATTATTACCTAATCAGTCGATTTATTAAGTTTAATTGTAACGAATCCATAACAATAATTGCACACTTTGATCAACGAACACAATCGATTAACTAATTCGCTTTATAAAAAAAAATTGAAAGATAAAATGCTTGATGGATTCATTTAAAAAGGCTTTTCAATATTAGTCAGCATGAGTTATCCCACAGAAACAACTACCATAATCGAACCATCCCCAGAAACAACTACTACTACAACTACAACTACAACTACAACTACAACAACTACCATAATCAAACCATCCCTAGAAACAACTACTACTACTACTACTACTACGACTACCACAATCAAACCATCCCTGAATGATTCGCCCGGAGCGACCAACAATGTTCATTCGGAAACATCTACTAATGATTCAGCCGAAACAGTCGAAAACATTCGTTTCCAAGCTAGCTTGCTTCTTTCACAAATGATGAAAACATCCGTTGAAAATCAAGCGAGCATGCACCACCAAATTGAACAAATCAAGTCGGCCCTTTCACGACTCGAAGATAGGTTTACTTTGGTGCCATCTGTTGTAGATGTTAGCCGTAATATTCTCATGATGATGTCAAATTTTTCGGGAAGTGTGTGTGGCTTGGAATGTCATATGAAAACGAGCAAAGAATTTATCACCGCCGAAGAATGCGAGAAAATGCGATCTCTGATCATCAACATTCACGTGGCTCTCTTGGAATCACAATTGAAGATTGCTATCAAACTCGGAGAAGTTTAACGAATTAGCTGCTATTTAATAAATATTAAATAACAACCAATTTACATCCAATAAAAATTGAAAAAATTATTACCTAATCAGTCGATTTATTAAGTTTAAT
>Ga0206798_1110_pt1 | contig 16936 bp, 19 predicted proteins | sample Alteio_BWOrgCont_66_FD_152893 | JGI IMG/M metagenome (GOLD analysis project Ga0206798, IMG submission 152893) | Enriched cells from forest soil in Barre Woods Harvard Forest LTER site, Petersham, Massachusetts, United States -... | ecosystem: Environmental > Terrestrial > Soil > Temperate forest >...
CTTCGAATCGACTCCCTCAAAATATATGTGTTTGTAAACAAACACATATATTTTTCGGTAGCTTTTCTTATCCGCAGGATAATAAAACTCCTACGGAAACTATAGGACCGCACTCAGAAAATCATGCATTCGCATAATTGCTCTTTGAATCAGAAATTCGGCATTAATCAAGACTCATCAAAAAAAAATTGAAAAAAAAAGTGCTTGATACAGCAGTTTTAATAGTCTTCAAATTAGACACTTCAATGTTACTTTTGTTATTGATCCTCATCGCTGCCAGTGGCGCCGACCTATTATCCGATCGCTACAATTGTACCGAAATCTGGACCCTCCGAACCGAAAGCGTTGCCGAAACTGATTTGGCCTACAGTCCACAATGTTCAAACGCAAATACTACACACATTGTACAAGACACCGGTAACTATGGGCCTTATGCTGCGGCCTACAGTTACGATTCACTCGTACCCGGCTTGCAATTCATCATTGGTTATTCTCCAGTTACTCTTTATACTAAGTATGACCAAACCACCACTGTGTGGATTGACAATAATACTTTAAGTGTGTATTATACACTAAACATTACAACAAGTAACTCGTCTAGTGTTCAATATAATCAACAAGGTTTTAGATTTCACGATTATTATGTATTTCCGAATGGTTCTGCCGAAGTTCTTCTAGATTATGGCATTCAAGATCCGGCGGCCATCGAATTATTTGCTCTTAGTTCGAGTGCCGTTACTCCAGCCGAATTATGCTTTTTAATCTTTGCTGCTTGTAATGGTAGCGATTTATTTGGAATCCCGCCACTACCCTATTTGAATACTACGGAATATACTTCGATGGCAGATTGTATCGCATTTAATACGGCCCTTCCTTTCGATGTAAACAATTCGATTTGTCCGTATCCTACCAGAAGTAACACAACCGGTTGTCGCGCAACACATGCATTTGCCGCGTTTATAGATCCTTCTCTCCATTGCCCACATACTCGCAAGGATAGTGCGCTTTGCGCCAATGATTGTTTGCCCGCATGTAGTAATTGTGATCCAAATGCTAGTTGTATTGCAACATATCCAACTCTGTTTGCTCCAGTATATCAGTGTTCTTGTAATAATGGCTATATTGGAAATGGAAGTCATTGTAGTCCACACTACTGTTCATACGGCACTTGTGGCGCCACATGGGACTCTTATACATGTTCTGAAGGTAATCTGTGCATGTGTACCGAAACATTCCAACACGATCCAAATTCTACTACCGATTATTGCACTTGCGCATCTCCCAGTACCATTTATGAAGATGCCACCAAAATGCCAGTTTGCGTGCCCAACGGTAGATGCATTGATTCGGCTACATGGCAATGTCATAACCAAGTATACTCTCAAGTGCAGTGCACAACATATGGAAATAATACGTTTACACTATTCGAACATTGTCTTTGCAATTATGGATTCTTAGGTGGATGGGAGTTTCCGTGTGTCTGTCCAGCGGGAAATCGAATTGTCTGGTCGGTCGTTTTTGCCGGTGATATATGTTTACCTCCGAACCAATGCACCGACGCATGGCATTGTTCTTGGCCCCAAACGTGTTATGTAGCATCCGGTCAACGAATCGGTACATGCATGTAAGATCTGAGATCAATAATCAATTACATTTAATAAATTTATTAAATGAAATTAGATAATCAATTACTCTCTGCTTAAATCAGTTCTGGTATTCTTTGGAATCGCAATCAAAAAATCGCTCGGTAGATCAAATGGCATTTTTATCCATTCGACGACACCCGTATCAATGTTAATAGTGAAGAAACCATCCAAATTGACTCCCAACAAATGTGTATCACTGATAAAACTGATATGGTGTGGTTTGTGCTTAAATTTAATATTACTAATAAAACACTGCTTTTCTAAATTCCATATGCTAATCATGTTAATCATGCGACCGTGGATCGATGTATAGATCGATGCTAAGTATATATTGTTGGGCGAAACTGTAATTTTTTCAATTGATTTTTCAAGAATGAACTGTATTACTAAATTGTTATTCCAAATTTTAATTTTATCTGATTCTTCTGCAATTGCTATCAAATATTGGCCATTTGGTGTCCAACAAACATCTCGGACTGCACTACCAAAAATGATTTGATCGACATTATCACCAGTATCAAGATCCGAAATTTGAACCACACCATTTTGGTATCCAACAGCCGCAAATTTATCGGACAATGCAAAACTGGTTATTTTGCTATCGATCGAACTCCAAATTTCTTTGACATAACTTCCATTTTTGTCCAACATCACCAACGAAAATATCGTAGCAGATTCTAGCAGGTATGCTGCATAGTTATTCGAACAGTCAAGCCATATTTTTTCTTTTTCGTCATGATTGCGATTGATTATTTTATATTGGCCAGTTTTCGGATTGATTACTTTAATAACATTTAAATTATCTTTGACAATTATTATGTCACCAGCCAAAGACATTTTCATAATATTTTTTTCGGTCAAAGTTGGTTGCGCAATTAAATTAATTTGTTCAGTCGTTAAATTCATCGAACGAATTGTTCCATATGCATCTCTAAATACGAATTCGGCATTAATCATCTTAGGTTCCGAATTTAAAATGTAAAATGGTTCTTCTTCGTTGTTGATTTTAAATTGATGTTCGGAATTGTTCAAATACAAAATTGTATCTTTTTCGATATTAAACGGAGAATCTGTTGGTAGCTCAACATGTGCTCCAGCCGATCCAACACCGAACTCGTTAGATTCTTCTCCCATAACTTTTGTTCCGATCGGTAAATCGAACGTCAATTTGTTGTGATACTTGGTATTACAAAAATCTGTTGGTATTGATAGTTGATTTGGCACAGAATAAATTTCGTCTCTGATGCAAACTTTGAAACTGTATGGAATATCAATTTTAATATCCGAAGTTAGCATGACTAAACGATATTTATCAAGTGGCCGATATAGGTGGCGAAAATATAACTTAGTGCCACGTTTGAGCTTGATGGTGATAAAATTCATTAGTTGAGTTGTTTATTAATGATTGTAATAATCAATATGTCAGTTAAGAAATTAAATTTTCAATTTTTTTTCTTAATCAGTTTCGGTCTCCAACTTTGGACGCGCCGCCCGCGGACTAAAACTAAAACTAAACCTGGGAAAATTCAAATGTAAATGTGCAAAGATCATTAAATTTCCTACAATACTTAGCAAACACCAGCTAGATGCCATTTCAGTAATTGATGGTTGCATCCAAATCAATGTTATTAACATAGACGTAATCCAACCAATAGCAATAATTTGTATACCGGGAGTTTCGTACAAAGAAAATGATATCAAACACAAAATAATATATGTTAGATAGTTCGGGAAATAGTCGATATTAAGTGGCTTGAATTTCCAAACTAGGTGGCCAGTTCGCCCAACATTTGTACAAGTCGATACACCAAACGAACTATCATTCACCAAAAAATAATTATTCTTAAATAATCCGGCCTCTAACATAAACCATGAATAAAATAAAACTACACCACATATGATGCACATAATTTTAGCAATAGATTTGTAGTTACGACTCGTTCTGTATCCAATGTAGCTGAACAACAGAGGCTGTGACCATATCAGTAAGTGCGCAAACATCGTATAGTTGGTATTGGTCGTACTACATTCAAATATACCATTTGATTGGTTCAGATCGTACTTGGGCACTTGGCCATACAACCATTGAAGAGTTTGAAAAGCCTCCATCATAAAATAAAACATTCCAAACAACAAATACTCTCTCCAATAAATCGGCTTTTTCCAGATATAGTAGGAATTCATAACTAAAAACAGGGCCGAAAACTTTAGAGACACTTCGTAACTCCAACACATTTGTTTTAATATTAATATGAATCCTAATATTAAATTTAGTCGTAGTATCTAGCACTTTAATTTTCAATTTTTTTAGCCACTCGGATTGTAGTATGGATCAGTCGAATAGCTGGCGTAATATGGATCATTGGGATTCGGATATAATTCGGGAGTAATTTGGTCATACAAATAGTAGGGAAAATACTGATCGTAAAAGTTGTTAGAGTTAACCAAAGTAGCCATTTCCCACGGATCGTAAAGAGTCGTCAGAGAATTGTATGATGGATACCCATCGTAGTACCACGGCGTAAATGTACTGTGTAGTCCACCATAATATTCTGGAAACTTGGCATAGCGCCGATAATTACGTTTGGCTAATGATCTCGAATTGACGGGATGACGATCAAAGTAAGATTGTCCTCCACGATATCTGCCATCTGTATTAAAACTACCACCACCATGATAAGCTCCTAAAATTCTACTGACGGGCATTGGTACTTGCGCTTTTTCACTAAATGGAGATCTATACTTAGCGTGACTAACCGAACTACTACTAATCGGAACAATGTATTCGCCACTCGCTCGATTTTCTAACTCGAACATTGTCTATATACATATACTACATTTGTAAAATATGTATTAGATCATTCAGATTATATTATTTAAATTATGCTATAATTAGTTCCCAAGTTAGGATACACCAATTCGGCTTGGTTATCCAAATAGTACGGATAATAGGGATCGTACAGGCCATTGACATCGACAACATCGGTGAGTGCCGATGGATTGTACCAGTATGGGTCATAAGTATAGTAGGGCCAGCCATCATAGCCTCCACCTCCGCCATAACCGCCCCAACCCCAACCTCTACCATAGCCACCCCAACCTCGACCATAGCCGTAACCTCTGCCATAACCTCCATAACCTCTGCCGTAACCTCGGCCACCGAATCCTCCAACTCTGCCTCCACCAATATGGCCTCCACCAATATGGCCTCCACCATGACCACCTCCTCCATGACCACCTCCTCCATGACCACCTCCTCCATGTCCGCCTCCTCCATGTCCGCCTCCTCCATGTCCACCAGGCATTTTTGTTTTATATATATTTTGTTAAGAATTTTAATTGAAACCCAATTAATTTACAATTTTTTATATGTTATTTAGGCATAATTTGATAAATTTTGGCAGTTTGTGTATGATTATCTATGACAAATTCATTTATATTTAAGTCTAAATTCAAATTCAAAAACGATTGACGCAGTACCGGATAATGTTTAATATTATTAATTTGTGCAAAAATATAGTCGAAATTGATGGCACTAATCAAAATTGGAATCGAACTGATATACACAATGCTGATATTTAATTTTTTTGAATTAAAAAATAAATCTAAAAAAGTTTTTGTTAAAGTCACTAAACATCTATCCAATACAATGATTCGGTGTTGCCTCGGATTTTGTCTTAAAATCAATTCGCAATATCTTGTCATCAAATTATCATCATAACTAAATAAATGTGTTGCATTTGGATAGTTTATTGAATAAAATCGGCAATCGATTTGACTAATAATGAGTAATTCTGCATATTTCATCGAATCAATTATTTGGCGAACTAAATCGGTATGCGAACCGGAATCCGATTCCAAAATCAAAATATTCGATTTGGTCGAAATTTGGTTAAAATTAAAATTAGGCATAGATTCTTCACTGTTTAGTTCAATGTAATTACCAGAATCGCTTTCGGCTGTACTATAATCGTGTCCAAGATTTCCCGAATTATCTTTTTCTTTTTCTTTTTCCCTTCGTGTCAAAATCAATGTATTAATTAGTTCATCTTCTGAATCAGATACAGATACAGATTCCGAATTTGAAATTAAATCTAAAATTTTTTTTGCTCGAACCGGCATTTCTAATCGTTTTTCTAATTCTTTATTGTGCACTTTGAGTGTGCGAACCAGATTTTTAGCAGATTTGTATTTAATTTTTACTATTTGATATTTCCGGTTTAATCTATCATATTTATTCATCAAACTCAAACTATAATGATCGAATACATTTTTTTACATACTAAGCTGGAAATTAAAAAAAAATTGAAATTTTTATTATTTGGATTACCCATTTCAATAGTATTGATTATTCGATGGAAACGATCAACATTAATGGGGTCGATTTTCCAACAGCAAAAATTCTTAAAGTATTTCCCAATAGTATGCTTGCCTCAATTGTTCTTACGTTTCAATTTACATTAATGAAAAAATTTACGATTCATTTTCCATTAAACACCCTCGAAAATGGGACAAGATATATGCGGGCGATTCTTTATCGGCTAGATGTCGGATTTTGGCCAATTTCGGAATCAAATTTGACTAAAATTAACGATTGTACATTATTTGATTCAATTTTTTTATCCGAATCCGAAATGTTTGACACACTAACATATTTAGATATGCCAAAAAAAGAAATTCGAAAATGTCGTCAATATTTGTCAAAGAATAAATAGTCAATAATTTATTATTTATTATTTATTCTTTGGTTAGTTCTATTGTTTGCATAACGAATTTATCGACATTGTAACCAACAGCATTAACTCCAAAATAAATACCATTAATACTGGTACGAATTATTGAGTGTGTATGTCCACAAATCCACGCATTAAATCCTTTAAACATCGAACCCAAATCTGTAACAAAATAGCTAGACTGTACTGGTGATGAACCAAGTTTGTATTGATTATCAATCAATTTTGGTGTTGGTACATAATGTGTTGCAATAATTAATTGTTTTGATTGGCTAGATTCAATAATTGATGATAGCCATTGAACATCACCATGATGTCGATTTTGGTGGTCGAGTGAATTCTCATCGGTTATTTTTAATGGGTTAGACCACAAACAACATCCGGCAATTACGATGCCGGATTTATGTTGATACACACCGCGATCTAGATAATGTATGTTTTCAAATTTTGTTAGTGCTAGTTGTAATTTTTTGGTATAATCCGTGTACATTGAATGTTGATAACAGTATCCCAATCCAAAATCATGATTTCCTGGCACAAAACAGACCGTTTCATACATTTGACTCAACTTGTGCATAAAAATAAACCAATTTTCGTGATCGACATCTCCAACATCTCCGGCCAAAATACAAATCTCCGATTTGACATCAAAAAATCGTGGTATATCATTGATTTCTCTGGCATCAATATGAACATCCGAAATGTAGTCAACGGATTGATATCGTTGATGATTTATTAGATTAGTTGAATTATCCGATTTTGGTGGTTTTTTTAGAATCGTGCTTCGGTTCGGAGAGTTGATAGTTGGTCTCATTAACGGTTTCGCTAAAGGTTTCGCTAAAGGTTTAATTAAAGGTTTAATTAAAGGTTTCATTGATAGTTTCATTGATAGTTTGATATAAAAATGATATACTTGGGTGATTATAATCATAATTTAATTTCAATTTTTTATAACTAATTTAATGAATATAAAAACGATTGATCTAATATGATCAATGTCAAAAACAAAGAATAGATGTCAACACGTATTCGTAAATGGACCGAATAAAGGCGAGAAGTGTTTAAAATGTTGTGACGGAAACTATTGTAATAGACATACCAAAATAAAATCAAAGTCTATATCAAAACCAAAATCAGTTCCAACGGAAACATCTCCAAATAAAACGGATCGATTTATTCTTCGACTAATAAAGTCAAATCGTCTAGACGAAGCCGATTTGTTTGATATTAAAATGGAATTAAAAAAAATGGAAGATGACTGTACTCGATTCGTTCGTCTCTATCACGGATATGCGATTAGAATTGATCCCGATCACACAATTCCAATCAAAAAAAAAGTTTTATTATATATACAGTCTGAAGAATTCAAAAACAGTTGTTTAGAACAGTACAATGAACTCGATTCTAAGAGTCAAAAAGCCTACGGTTTCTTCGATGGTTTTTTTGATATTTGCAAGGAGAAATACTTATCGTATCCAAACACATACATCAATGTTATTCCATACAACGGTTCTACCGACTCTGCTAAAAAAAAAATTAGTGAAGTTATCGAATCATACAACCAGCGCAAAGAACAATTAACCAAACTCCGTGTCTATATCAAAGAGCGTGAAGCCAAAGAAGCACTGAAATTATCCAAATCATCTAATTCTTCCAGTTTATCTAGTTCGCCCAAATCCAAAAAGGCATAAAAAGTTGATTGTTTGTATATCACTAAATAATAGTTTAAATAAATTATTATCTATTTCACTAGTATGGATTCGTTGGCACTCGAACTAATTGATAATCTTAATAATAATCAAATGACAGAATTTTTTAAAAATTATGCCATGTACGCAAAAAAGCATACTAAGATCAATTTTATGTCAATAACAATATTCGATCCAATAGTATTTTCGAACTATAATGAAATCAATGGCTTATACTATATCGAGAACTATTTGACTAGTGAAGAACTGCAACTAATAAAAGATTTTATCAATTCTGAAGCCAATCTTCAACCACTAACTCCATCAAGTCTTCAATCTCGAAGAGTTGCACATTATGGATACTATTATGCATACGATCGAAGTGGTTTAACAGCAGCCCCCAAAATTCCCGATTCATTGTTAAAAATAGTTGAACCCGATAGACTAAATCGGATGATTGGGCCACTCGTCAACAAACCATTTGAACAACTCATTATCAATGAGTATCGATATCGCAATGGTATATCTAAACATATCGATCATCCCGAACAATTCGGGCCAATTATCGCTTGTATTACAATCGGACAATGCGCTCCAATCATATTTCGAAATAGTCAATCTCAGTCAAAGATAAAAATTAGTCCAGCAGAGGGATCTATTTATATTATGACTGGCGACTCCAGATATCAATGGACACATGAACTTACTAATACAGGGACCGAAACGAGATATTCATTGACTTATCGAACAATAAAAAAAAATTGAAAAATCGAACATCTTGATGAGTTCAATTATTGCTGATATTATTAGATATACCCAATGGCATCACTAAATAACTCACCGGAATGGAAAGATCAAAAGAAATCTTCTGTAGTCAAGAATCCAAAAAAACCAAAATCTGGCTTGCCAAAGAGTATGCCACCCGAATTCATTGGACAATTGCCCATTGAACATAACATTAGGACTTCTCCACCGTCTAAACAATCTACATTGAAGCCATTTAGTCAGCCCAAAGTATCGCCACCGAATCAGCCTACAGTGACACTACCGAATCAGCCTAAAAGGTCTCCACCAAATCAGCTGAAAGGGTCTCCACCAAATCAGACTAGAAGGTCTGCACCGAATCAGCCGAAAGGGTCTCCACCGAATCAGCCTAGAAGGTCTGCACCGAATCAACTAAAAGGGTCTCCACCGAATCAACTAAAAGGGTCTCCACCAAATCAGTTGAAAGGGTCTCCACCGAATCAGTTGAAAGGGTCTCCACCGAATCAGTTGAAAGGGTCTCCACCGAATCAGTTGAAAGGGTCTCCACCAAATCAGCTGAAAGCGACACCACCTAAGCAATCATTAGTCAATTCTACGATTCGACAAGATGGTCAATCGAAATCTGTGCCAAACAGCAGAATTAAGGTATCTGCACCGGCTCGAACTAAATCTGTTCCGGTTAATCCGGTCCGATCGAACATTGACAATGACAATGACAGTGGCAATAACGATGTCAATGACAATGGCAATGTCAATGGCGACGATCAAATTTATTCTCGGGCTCCCCAACGAGTTTTAGACCGGACCCATTCAAAAACTTATCGATTTGGCCAAAACAGTTTGATTATTCGGGAACAACACAACTTTCCGCGAACCACTTCGATTGGTCCGCAAAATTCATCATTATTATCGTTATCGTTATTTCCGATCATTGAAGATGACATTGATTTAGATTTAGATGATACTAATTTGAATGATGATTTTAAACTCATTGAACAACAAAAAATCGTCAACTCAAAAATTATTGAACTTCAAATTGAATTGGATAAACTGATGTCGGTAACAGCAGCCGATCCAAATTCTTACTTCACAACTAACCCTGGCCATGTATTAGGACTGTGACAAAAATCTTTTAATTTATGAATTTCATAAATTAAAAAATTGAAAATTATAATGTCCTGCATAGTCCATTGAATTAGTAATATTATATCTAGTTTTCCTCGACAACCATGAACCATCTAAAAGTACAGCGATTAACTGAACAATCGATACATTACGATCCATTGCTTGAAACTGTACCTCTGAAAAACTTAGTTTTGTGCCGAACTTTGTCGAACCAGCCAGTCATCGCAAGTTCCGTCTGGTTTCCGCCACAAACCAATACAATAATCGATGCTAGTTCTCCGGGAAATATTCAAAATTGTAGTTTCGTATTTGACGATGAATCTGGAGTTTGCTCTGTACTCCCTTTCGACGAAATATTTCCATCAAGATATTTTACCGATGATTCGATATCACACGGGCTAACTAATGAAGCTAATGAAGTTGACGAAGTTGATGAAGTTGATGAAGTTGATGAAGTTGATGAAGTTGATGAAGTTGATGAAGTTGATGAAGTTGATGAAGTTGATGAAGTTGATGAAGTTGATGAAGTTGATAAAGTTGACGAAGTTTGTGTTGAAATTGATGTAGAAGTTAGAGTTGAAATTCGCACCGAAATTCGTATCGAAACTAAAATCGAAAATTCTGTCGATTTTGAAATGAGCGAGCCACTCAAGCCTATACTCGTAGATAACACAAATTTTGGGCCGCATGTAATTAATCGCGAAAGGCTCAACAAAGTCAAAAAGAATTTTATTAATTATTATGATGATTTGACTTTGACATCGGAATCGGAATCGGACCATGAATCAGATGGCGATTATGATCCGAATAATAATAAATAATTCTGTATATTATATCATTGTCATTGTAAGTGTTTTTAATCAAAATTACTTCAATAACAATAATTGGTGCTAATACGAAACAACTAATAAAAAATTGAAAATTTAAATTCTCGATCGATCCAATCGATCTATATATTATCAATTAGTTATATATAATGGCAACCACTGACGAATATTTAACTTTGGAGGAAATTTTCGATGATTATCTTAGAAGAAATCAAATTGAAAAACTTTTAATAGAAAAATCAGTGTACTTATTTGAATACATTCCAACCGAAATTTCTATTGTGATTATGTCTTACATGGGGAATATTGAATTCGTTATTATGGCCCATGTTTGTAAATTATGGAGAACAATAATCGAGTTGTTTGGTGGGCACTTTATGCCAAAGAATCAAATTATTAATCATGTTACAAAATTAGGATATTTAAATATTATACAATGGGCCCGAAAAAATGGTTGTGGTTGGAATTACCAGGCATGTGCTTTGGCAGCTTTGGGAGGTCATTTAGATATTCTTCGATGGATGCGCTCAAATGGTTGTAAATGGGATTATTCAACATGTTCAAATGCAGCTTTGGGAGGTCATTTAGAAATATTGAAGTGGGCCAGAGAAAATGGGTGTGAATGGGATAGTCAGACTTGTTCCAATGCTGTTCTCGGAGGTCATTTAGAAATATTGAAATGGGCCAGAGAAAATGGGTGTGAATGAGATGATCGAACTTGCTCTAACGCCGCTACCGGAGGCCATTTAGAAGTTTTAAAATGGGCAAGATAAAATAGATGTGAATGGGAGAGTTCAATGACATTGAAGATTTATACCGGGATGATCTTGGAGCCCATTCATAAGTTTAAAATAGGCCAAAAAAATAGTAAGAGTGGGACAAGGTCTCGATTTTGAATAAATTGAATCATTAAACATTTAATAATTCAATTAGCCGATCAACAAGAAATAATGAAAAAAATGGTTATTTATCATCTAATCCATAACAATAATTGGTGCTAATACAAAACAACTAATAAAAATTGAAAATTTAAGTGCTTGATTAGTCTAATTAATATTTATCGTCAATTAGTCATAAACTATGGCAACTACTGATGCATATTTAATTTTTGAGGAAGTTTTTAGTAATCATCTGGGAAGAAATAAAATTGAAAAACTTTTAATACAAAAATCAGTGTATTTATTTGAACACATTCCAACCGAAATTTCTATTGTGATTACGTCTCACCTGGGGAATGTTGAATTTGTTATCATGGCCCATGTTTGTAAATTATGGAGAACAATAATCGAGTCGTTTGGTGGTTATTTTATACCAAAGCATTCGATTATTGATCACGCCACAAAATTCGGATATCTAAATATTATACAGTGGGCCCAAAAAAATAATTGTGATTGGAGTTACCGTACGTGTGCTTTAGCAGCTTCGGAAGGTCAGTTAAATATTCTTGAATGGGCGCGCTCAAATGGTTGCGATTGGGATTCGTCAACGTGTTCAAATGCAGCTTTGGGAGGCCATTTAGATATTCTTCAATGGGCGCGCTCGAATGGTTGTCATTGGAATTCGTCAACGTGTTCAAATGCAGCTTTGGGAGGCCATTTGAATATTCTTCAGTGGGCCCGTTCGAATGGTTGTCATTGGGATTTGTCAACATGTTCAAATGCAGCTTTGGGAGGCCATTTGAATATTCTTCAATGGGCGCGCTCAAATGGTTGCGATTGGGATTCGTCAACGTGTTCAAATGCGGCTTTGGGAGGCCATTTGGATATTATTCAGTGGGCGCGCTCGAATGGTTGTGATTGGAATTATTTGACGTGTTCAAATGCAGCTCTGGGAGGTCATTTGGATATTATAATTTGGGCACATTCAAAAGGTTGCGAATGGTATCCTTTAGTATGTTCAAATGCAGCCCAAGGAGGCCATTTGGAAGTATTGAAGTGGGTGCGTCTACATGGTTGTCCTTGGAATTCCCTAACATGTACGGATGCGGCCGAAAAAGGTCATTTGGAAGTATTAAAATGGGCCGTAGCTAATGGTTGCGACTGGATTAGTTCGACTAGTTCTAGTGCTGCTGAAGGAGGTCAATTGGAAGTACTAAAATGGGCTAGAGCTCATGGTTGCTTGTGGGATAGTGTAACTTGTTCGACGGCAGCTCTAAAAGGACATTTGGATATTCTTATTTGGGCGCGCACAAATGGTTGCCCATGGAATTTTTTTACATGTAAAAATGCAGTCACAGAGGGACATTTAGATATCCTCATTTGGGCGCATTCAAATGGTTGCAATTTGTATTCGAAGATATGTTATGATGCTGCCAAATACGGATATTTAAAAATTCTAAAATGGGCCCGTTCGAATGGTTGTGATTGGAATTCTGAAGTATGTTCGGTTGCGGCCAAAAAAGGACATTTCAAAATTCTAAAATGGGCCAGAGCTCATGGGTGTGAATGGGATAGTTGGACTTGTTCTTATGCTGCTCTCTATGGCCACTTAGAAATATTAAAATGGGCCATCGCTCATGGTTGCGAATGGGATGATAATACTTATTCTTATGCTATTGAAGGAGATCATTCAGAAATTTTAGAATGGGCCGAAGAAAATGGTTATTTGGATTTTGAATAAATTGAATCATTAAACGTTTAATGATTCAATTAACCAATCAGCAAAAAATAATGGCTAACTCACACCTAGCTCCCAATAAAAAAATTGAAATAAAAAACGTTTATTACATTCGAATTAACCGATTACTTAATTAATTATTCATTCAAACACCATCATGGGATACATGTCTATTATTCATCTGTACAAATGTCCAGAATTTTTCAAACAATTCGAGGACCAAATGATTTGTTGCATGGAGAAAATTCATGGAACATCAACTTACATCAATTGTTCAACAGAAAAAAAGATCGTTTTGCATTCTGGTGGAGAACCCGGCGCCAATTTTAGAAAACTATTTGATTTGGAACATTTAGAAGCTGTTTTAATGGGTTTATTGGAAAAAAATTCTTGGTCAAACATCCGGGTTCACGGAGAGTGTTATGGCGCCAAACAACAAAAAATGTCTACAACGTATGGTTTAAAATTAAAATTTATTGTATTTGATGTCAAAATAACTAATGATGGCAATGAGCGATTTTTGCCCCTGGCCGAAGCTGTCGAAATCACCAAACAATGTTGCTTAGAATTTGTTCCATTTGTAATTGGTCCAAATACTCCCAAATGGATCGAGGAGCAAACTAGGTTGCCATCAATCCAGGCCGAAATAAATGGATGTGGCACAGACAAATTAAGGGAAGGCGTTGTTGTCAGATCGATCGATGAAACTCCGATGGCTGATGGCACCAGAGCCATTTTCAAACACAAAAATGCCCACTTTTGGGAGACCAGGGTTCCGGGAAGACTAACAATTAATGAAAGCGAAACTGCTAGTCCATCACTAAGTGAAAAACTCGACCAGTACACCATCGTTGATGATATTGCTAACAATTGGGTAACCGAAATGCGGGGCATGCATGTTGCCGATAAAATTTTACATACTAAACCAGATAATGAAAAAAGATTGGTGCTACTTGATATCAAAACATTCGTCAATAATATGGTTGCCGATGTTAAAAAAGAGTCCGTTGGAGAAATTGATTGGAATGACCAACTAGAAGCCCAAATCAGGAGGAAGTCTGGAGCCATTTTTCACCAACTGTTGCAATCTCAATAATTAATAATCAATTAATATCATTAACTAATTATTAATTTAATAAAAAAAATTGAAATAATGAACTCATTGATGATTCCATATAGTAAACATCTAAATAACTAACTCGAATGTCCCTATTTTACGTTACTTTGGCAGGCGGCCTTATTGTTACAATCGCTACTGGTATAGTTAGCATTTTTAAATTGTTGATTATTATAACTGGTGGAATTTCAGCGACGACATCGGTCTCAATGTTGTGCCAATTCTACGATAATACCAACACCACAATTCCATGTCCAACTCCCTGGAATTTCAATTCGTATTCGTCGGCATATATGGAGCTCGCGTCTTATGCCACGGTAGTTTTTATTGCGGCAATCATATTTGTTGTATTCAATATTATTTTTAAAATCGTCCAGACAGCTATTACGCTAACTAATCTAAACCATGTGCAAAAGCAACAACAGTACGATCAGATTCATGAGCCGCAACGTCAACATTTAGATCGATTATTCGCCCAAGCAGACGGTTCAAATTACCAATGATTCAATAGTGATGATTTTTAAACTGATTTTTAATAAAAAATCGATTCAAAAAAAAATTGAAAAATAAACTCATTGATCATGTCAATTAAAAAAGTACTTAGTATACTTAAGATGAACTGTGCTCGTGCTGGTATAATTGGGCTTATAACTATTGCTCTAGGAATTGGATTGGGAATTTTAGTCATTTTGAATTTGATCATTACGATTCCATGTCCAACTCCCCGGAATTTCAATTTGTATTTATCGGCATATATGGAGCTCGCGTCTTATGCCACGGTAGTTTTTATTGCGGTAATCATATTTGTTGTATTCAATATTATTTTTAAAATCGTTCAGACAGCTATTACGCTAACTAATCTAAACCATGTGCAAAAGCAACAACAGTACAATCAGATTCATGAGCCGCAACGTCAACATTTAGATCGATTATTCGCCCAAGCGGACGGTTCGAATTACCAATGATTCAATAGTGATGATTTTTAAACTGATTTTTTATTAAAAATCGATTCAAAAAAAAAATTGAAAAATAAACTCATTGATCATGTCAATTAAAAAAGTACTTAGTATACTTAAGATGAACTGTGCTTGTGCTGGTATAATTGGGCTTATAACTATCGGTCTAGGAATTGGATTGGGAATTTTAGTCATTTTGAATTTGATCATTATTTTTGAAGGTTGCATTGGCGCCGTTACTAGTGTTTGGATGTTGTGTCAACTAAACAAAAAAACTCCCGGATTTGTTTGTCCGACGCCATGGCATTTTGACTCTTATGACGAAGCTATGGTTTCGATGCGAACAGACGCAACCACACTATACACTGTCACAATCGCCGGAATTGTGCTTTATGGCATCGTCGTCATAGTCGGATCTATGATTAGTGGTGCTGCAAAATAATCAATTTGTTTAAATAATTAAAAAAATTGATTAAATAAATTACTTAATTGTTCAAATAATACATTGGTATAATCATAATCAATGCACTTGAATCGATTATATCACGATATTTATCGAAGACAATTCACCGATGTTATTATTACTCTTGAAGACCAAACTGACCAAATCGAAATGCATTTACATCGAACTAAACTAATCGAGTCATCTAATTATTTCGCTAGTTTATTTTCGTTTAATCCCCAACGAACTCAAATCACTATTGAAGTTCCCAGTGCCAAAATTACCCAAGATTTAATATTGAGCTACTATGGAATCAAACTCGATAAATATACTGAGTGGTTCAACATCATAAATAATATTAGATGTAGAAATTATTTTAGCGAATCAATTTTGGTATCTGAGTTATATGACGTTATAGTACCCGAATCACATTTTCATTTACTATTAGAAGTGGCCAGTTTGTTCGATATCGAAACTGATTTAAAACTAATTCAAACCATCAGATCAAATCTTCCGCCAGATTATCCATTAGCAGAACATGGCATTGAATTTGCCAATTGTATTAACCAGCAAAGATTATTGGTGTCAGCCGATTATATGACTAAAATTAGTATTATTGATGTAACAATCAAAAAAGAAATTGCACAGTTTGATGTGGGTAAACATCAAATTAATTGTCTGGCAGTCAACTCAACTAATTACACAATTTATGTTGGATGTTGCAATGGAAGTATTCAACGATGGATTTATCGCAAAAATGTCTGGACTCGTTGTTATAAACGACGAATTGGTATAAAAGATATTTTTGGTATAAAAGATATTTTCGGACCAATTTTTCCAATTGCTATTTCACCCAACGACCAATTTTTGGTATTCGGACACGAAATGTCAAATGGAACTATTAGCATTATCGATTTCGACTCGGATAACCAGTGCCGAACTTTAATAGCATCTAATTCGGACATTGAAAATATTATTTTCCCACACAACGAATCAAAAATGTTCGCCACATCCGATGACA
>Ga0206798_1111_pt1 | contig 16885 bp, 16 predicted proteins | sample Alteio_BWOrgCont_66_FD_152893 | JGI IMG/M metagenome (GOLD analysis project Ga0206798, IMG submission 152893) | Enriched cells from forest soil in Barre Woods Harvard Forest LTER site, Petersham, Massachusetts, United States -... | ecosystem: Environmental > Terrestrial > Soil > Temperate forest >...
ATACCTACCAAAAAATCACCAAAAAGAATGTTAGTCGATCTGGCAGTAGAGAAGGGATATTTGGGAATTGTTAAGTGGGCACCAGTTGATACTAAATTATCTACTGATACTTGTTGTCTAGCGGCTTTAAATGGGCATTTGGATGTTCTCAAGTGGTTGGTTAAAAATCATTATTATTGGGATAATAGCACTTGTTTCAATGCTGCTAGAGGAGGCCATTTAGAAGTTTTGAAATGGGCCAGGAAAAATGGTTGTCAATGGAGTTATGAAACTTGTCAAAATGCGGCTTCAGGAGGCCATTTGGAAGTTTTGAAATGGGCCAGGAAAAATGGATGTGAATGGACTAGGAATATCTGTTCTGATGCTGCTCTCGGAGGCCATTTCAAAGTTTTAAAATGGGCCAGAGAAAATGGATGTCACTGGAGTAGTTTTACCTGTTATTGTGCTGCTAGAGGAGGACATTTGGAAATTTTAAAGTGGGTCAGAGAAAATGAATGCGAATGGGATATTACTACTTGTTATGGTGCTGCTCGAGGAGGTCATTTAGAAATTTTGAAATGGGCCAGAGAAAATGGATGCGAGTGGGATAGTTGGACGTGTGTGGCTGCTGCCAAAGGAGGCCATTTAGAAATTTTGAAATGGGCCAGAGAAAATGGATGCGAATGGAATCGTTACACTCGTTCATATGCAGCTTTTGGTAGACATTTCGAAGTATTAAAATGGGCTATAGAAAATGGATGTCCGGAATAATAAACATTTATGATATATAAACGAACTATACAAAAAAATTGAATTTAAAAATATTACTTAAAAAAGTATTAGTTAATATTATCTATCAAAAAGATATATAATGGATCCTAAAACTATTTTTACAGTAATGAAATCGGAGTCCGATAAGACAAAAATTATTATCGGAAATGTTTTAATTATGTTAGGAAACAGAATTTATATTGGCAAAGATGGAACTAAACTTCCACTTCTTTCAGTTGATAAATTTGATGTTGAAAAGGATATTGAAGATTCAGGAGACGGTACTTTTACTTTGAAAACAAACAATGGAGAAAAGTACGCTGTCAAGATTATATTTCAAAAAATAACATCGACTGGAAAACAATCGGCGATTAGTGATTTTTTCAAAGAATTTTCACAATTCAAGCGAATCATTATTGCCAAAGAATACAATAATAAAATTTCGGACTTTATGGCCAAGCATCATACACAAATTTTTAGGGAAAGTTCATTTTTGTCAGATTTAATCAGCTATCGAGACCAGCCCAGATTTGAATTACTCAGTCCCAAAGAAATCGAACTATTTAAAAAAGAATATAATACTACAGATTACACGACCAAAAAAATATTGAGAAGTGATCCCATTTCCAAATATTTTGCACTTCGCAAAGGAGATATTATTCGTATTATCAGACCGAGTCCCACATCTGGCCAGGCAATCGACTATCGAATTGTTTCGTAATAATCAAAATAATTGATAATTTAATTCGCTATAACATACAAAATTAAACTATCAATTAATAAATCATTAATTCAAAATGAATGACAAATCTAGTGACCAATTGAACGACTCTCTAACTAAATTGACCGAATTAACCGAATTAGATATCGCTAGAATTGAAGCCAACCAAGCCGCACTCGAATTATTATTAGTTCTTGACCAAACCAAGCACCAAATTGTAACTGCCGAATCTATTACTGGTGGATTGATTTTCTCAACACTTGTCGATATTCCGTTCGGAGGTAGTAACAAATATGGATCATTTGTTGTTTATGATTCAGAAGCGAAGCGAATTCAACTTGGAATATTAGTTAATAATATTTATAGTCTAAAATGTGCAGAAGAAATGGCGATTTCTGCTCTAAAAAAATCATCAGCAACAATCGCTATTTCTGCCACCGGCAATGCTATGCCCAGGGCCGGAGAGAAAAAACATTTAGGACATTTAGAACATTTAGAACATTTAGAACATTTAGAACATTTAGGACATTTGGGAGAAGTATTCATCGGACTGGCCGGATATGTTGATGATAAAATTATCGTTGTTAGCACTGCACATAATTTTTGTTCAAATAGCGAAATTTGTTCCAAATGGTGTGCCAAACCCGAAATTGAACTCGCATCTTATATTGAAGATTCCAGCTATGAGATAAATCGAAATGTTTCGCAGTTAATCAGAAACAAAACAGTCGCTATGGCATTGGGTCTATGTAAAAAATTTGTTCTTGAGCAAAAACTATTAGTTGACATTAATAAAAAAATTGATTTAAATGAATCGTTATAAATGTTATAAATTGTAAATCAATATTAATATCAATATTAATATTAATATCGATGACAACAACATCAACAACAACAACGACAATAGCAAATCGTCGCATACGCGTTGATGTTTACATTGACCAATTTAATATTATAGGAAACGATTATTACATCCAAATGTTGTATTCGGCACTTTTAAATAAATTTCGGATCGAAATTGGTGAAGATGAATATGAGCAGTTTAATGAGTTTCAAAATCGAATTTTTGATTTGATAGAGAATTTGAGAAATTTATCAAGAGCAACGATACCGATCGTGATCAACTATTTAAGTAAAAAAAATCCTACTTTACCCGATATCATTATAATGATGTGGTGTTTGCCGCGACCTAACCAATATTTGAGCCAGCGTATGTACAAATCTAAATACAAAGAAAATATTAAAAAGTATAACTACAAAATGATAGAAAATGTCAATAATGAAACTATTATGAATTTTTGTGTTGAAACTCTATCAAAAACTAATAATGTGCCAGTACATTGTATCGATTATTTATGGTTGTATATGGGAACTAGTTTTATTGAATTTAATTTTTTGAATTCAAATGGTGGACACTATATTTCGATAATGATTAATGACTCTAACTCTAACGCTAACGCTAACTCTAACTCTAACTCAGAGGCTGAAGCAGAACACGAGTCCATTAAATTTGGTTTTGATATGGAATTTTTATTAGGATTAGGATTGGGACAAATTATTTATCCAAATGATCCCCAACATAAAATGTCATTCAGACAATTTCTTTACAAATTCGTCACTGACCAAGAAATCGTTAGCAAATTAATTGATAAACAGTCCAAAAATAATTTTTATCGCCAATTATCGATCGTCAGCAAAAATCCCCAAAAATATTTTGGCATAGAAAATTTTCCCAAAGAGATTTTAGAGTTAATATAACCGATAAATTGCCAAACTAATCATTAATTGATTAAATTAATTGATTAAATTACTAAATTTAATTAATTAATTAGTACAATATGGAAAAAAACATTTTTGACAATGAGAAACTTTCCACCAGTTTTCCATACATTTAGAATGAGCATGATGCCCACAATTTAATAAATAATATTCAGATTCATTTGTATAATCTTCCAAACAAAGATGGCAAGTCGGATTATTAATTATTTTTTCGGAATAATTATGCTCGGTAAATATCGATTTTTTCGGAGGCGACATATCTTTTGGCAATTCATTTATCCATACTAAATTAATTAGTATGACTACTGTCAAAATCATGATATTTGCTAAAAATTTGATCATCAAAATATCACTAAAAATTGCATAAAAATAGATTAATACATCGATTAAATTTAAAAATACAATCATTAGAGAATATGCAAACATACCAAATTTAGGGAAAATGATGACTGTTATCAAAATGGCGACAAGATTTGATGTGAATATTAACATGCATTCTGCCTGACCTGATTCTATTAGCCACCATCCGAATGTGACAATGTATCCACGGTACAATACGATAACGAGTGGAGCCAGACTAGTCCAATCATTTGGTTTTGGAATCAAACGATATATAGTTTGATTGAGATAATTTTGTAATCTGAATCTGGGATATCTTCGAATGAACATTTGGGAATAAATATTAATAATATATCCCATCATCACCGATATAAATTCAATCATTTTGTTAGTACTTAGTTGATTTATATAGTATTTTCAAATGCAAATAATAATCAATTTTTTTTTGAAATGAGTTCTTCGAATAAGATATCATTTCAATCATTTCAATCATTTCAATCATTTCAATCATTTCAATCATTTCAAATTAAAACAAAATACAACACGGACATTTTCGATTATCGGTATAATCAGAACTCGATTCTTCTTCGTAATCGTTTGAAATCGTAGTTTCTTCAAAATAAGAAGATGGAATACTCGGAGTTGTATAGACCGGTTGCAAACTCTGGACGGGACAATACGATTCGGTTGGCGGTATGGTTGATACTTTAGATATATAATTAGTTTCGGTTGGTGGTGGTACAACTTGTTGGGAAAAATAAACAAATTGGGGCTGGGGTTGATATTGGGGTTGGGGTTGAGGTTGAAATTGGGGTTGAGGTTGATATTGAGGTTGAGGTTGAGGTTGGGGTTGATATTGAGTTTGCTGTTGATTCTCATAAATCGGAATTGTAGTGGCACCAGTCCAATTCGGCGTTTGTTGCCAGTAGTAAAAGCAGGGTGACGTGGTCATTGGTCTATATATAGATGATAGATTGTAATGGTTGATATATACAGTTATATATTTCAAGCAGATAAAATTTCAATTATTTAGTTAATATATAATGAGATACATCCGAAAAGTTCTGAAAAACGATTTGAATATGGCAATGATTCCAATAAAAGAATCGAAACTAATTACGATAGGAATTTTTGTCAAGGCCGGATCTAGAAATGAAACAAGTGTAAATAGTGGCGTGGCACATTTTTTAGAACATATGATGTTTAAGGGAACGAATAATCGAACGTCGGAAGAATTATTCAAAGAATTAGACACAATGGGAACGATATATAATGCAGCAACAACAACACAGTATACCTATTATTATGTTTACGGAAATTCCGCCGATACGAAAGAAATATTAGATATTATATTAGATATTTACATCAATCCGAAATTTAGTACTGTTGAAATGCATAAAGAACAAAAAGTTATTATTGAAGAAATGCGAATGCGGTCAGATTCTCCATCCAATAAATTATACACACAAATGCATCGAAAAATTTTTGCTGGAACTTCTTTGGCCAGAGAAGTTATTGGAACATATGATACTGTGATGAATTTCCGCAAGAATGATTTAGCCGAATTTCGAACCGAACTGTACAAACCTGACAATACTGTACTTGTTATTGCTGGTAACTTTAGCCCTAAACCTATTTATGATTTAGTGAAAAAAATTCTTGGACCATTAAAAAATTCTCCAAAATCTCCCCTTACCTACTTTGACGAAAAAGATACTATCATAACTAATATGAAAAATCAATTAGAACCATATATCAGTATCAAACAAAATAATATGTTGCAACAAGTTTATTTGATGATGGTTTTTCCCATGTACGACTTATATTCATATTTGTATAATGAAATTGATTTGCTAGCGCAATTGCTGTCGGGGGGATCTAGTTCGAGACTAGACCATGCCCTTAGAGAGAAAAATGGAATCACATATACATCGGCATCGAGTCCATTGGTTTACAGTGATTGTGGATTATTCGTTATAAAAATGATTTTAAATCCAGAAAAACTTGTTGACGGGTTAACAATTTTGTTAAAAGAACTCAAAAAAACAAAAACAAGTCTTATGACTCACGAAGAACACACAAAAATTATTAATATTATGAAAAATGATCTACTATATTCATTGATTAGACCGATGGATCTAATGACATATTTTGGAATTAATTTATTGTACAATCGAGAATTTAAACATGATATCGATAGTGACGCTGATAATTTAAAAAATATTACCGGGGAACAAATCAAAAAAGTTGCTAAAAAAATATTTGTTCGTGACAAAATTAATTTATTCTTGTATGGAAATGTTAATACGACTAACTATGATTTTTTAGATTTATAAATCGATGATTGTTAATATAATTATGATCGGCATTGTCATCACTATTAATATATAGTAATAATAGTAATAGTAATGACTAGTATATTCGTTGAACAATATTTAATTCCACTCGATAAATTATTAGACAAAAATATTAGTAATATTACTCTAGAAGAAACTATTAGTTTAATAATTCACACAATTCAAATAATGGCTACTAAAGATAATCCAGACAAATTTGTTTGGAAAAAAATTAATGATGAATTTATTACTTACATTGCGAAACAAAATGCCAAAATGTGGCCTGCCATGACCGTGATAAAAAATTACTACGATAAATGTTTAGATATTTTATTGATTAGCGAATCATTTATCAATAGTAAAAATATACTGGTTTTGTTATTTAGACTGTTGTTCATTGAAAAATACAAACAGTCAAATAATTTCGCATATTTTTGTTTAGTTCTTGATTATCGATTAGATAACGACAATTTCAGCGATAACAAATTAATTTCGGATTTGTCACTAGATGCAATATTTGACTTATTGTCGAAACATTTGAATTATTATTTCAAAGTATACAATAACAAATTACATCTAGAATATCAACTAGCTAAGAGTATTAGTTGCCAAATTGGATGAAATGATTGAAATGATTGAAATGATTGAAATGATTGAAATGATTGAAATGATTGAAATGATTGAAATGATTGAAATGATTGAAATGATTGAAATGATTGAATTTTCCCAAAAGGCATCGGTTGAACTAATATAAATATTTTTTAATCTTATAACAAGAAGCATCAAAAAGCATGACATCGACGTTAATCACACATACTTGGGTCATTAATTTACTAAGAAGACCAGACAAAAAAAAATTGATGGAAAATGAATTTGCCAAGTTACTTGCGAATGGATCGGATTTAAAACCGAATTTTTTTGAAGCTGTTGACGGAAAGACAGATTTGTCCAGATTTAAATTTAAAGTTGCAAACTGGTTCGATCCAAATACAGGAAAAGCAATGACTCTGGGAGAAATTGGGTGTGCGATTAGTCATCAAATCATTTGGCAAACTATTGTTTCGAATGTCGAATTAAAGATATATCCGAAAGATTGTCTAGTACTCATACTTGAGGATGATGTAGTTTTTGTTGATGATTTTGAAAAAAAATTATTTGAATACACAAACAATGAATTAGTTGATTTTGATATGCTATACTTACATCGAAAACCTCTCGATTTTAATAATGAAAAACAATTAACACCGACGATTAATATACCAAATAAGAGTTATTGGGCGTGCGCATATATTTTGACTTTAAATGGAGCCAAAAAATTACTTCAAGTTGATTATTTGAATAATTTAATCCCAGTCGATGAATTTTTGCCGGCAATGTATGGCATCCCAATTTTTGGCTCCAAAGAAGAAGAAAAAGAAAAAGAAAAATCAATGATTTTGGACAAAATCAAATGTTTAGCCGTAAATCCAAGTTTACTAAAATTAACTGACGATGCATTTGAACAGAGTGAAACATATCATTCCGATCCATTTAATTTTGATCTATTAAATTCAAACCTAATCACAAATAATTTTTTGATCATATTATACAATTATCGCCAAAACGATTGCTACGACAGATTTCGGTTATATTGTTCGATTTATGGATTGACCGTGATATTGTATGATAGTCAAAAACAAGATTTCGAGTCAAAAATTCGGTCTAACCAGATAGTTATGTTTATTGATGGATCAGATTTGGCAATATTTCCGATTTCTGCTCCGAATGAAATTATCGAAAAAGCATTTGCTTTAATGAAGAACGAAAATGATGTTATTGTTCCATTATCAACAAAAACAACAAAAACAACGATTTGGTTGTGTTCAGGGAATAAATTTATTGAAATATTTAAGAACGATAATTTTGTTCTGGATAACCAAACAATAATCATAGATGTCGAATGCGAAATTTTTCAACTGATTGAAGTTGACCGGAACGAAATCGTTTTTTTGCATAAAAAATCTCGAGTGCAAAATCGAATTACAAAAACAATGCCTTGTTTCGTTTATTCTAATAATACAAGCGCCGATCGAAAATTAAATCAAATTGAAAATTATACGGGAAACGGTTGGAATAAGTTTTACGGATCAAGTGTAAAAGAAATTGAATTCACAAATTTAAATCTTTTGCCTAAAATTTATTTTTCTTTTTCTTTTTTGATGCCAAATCCGGATAATCATCATATAATAGATTATCCACTTGACCGGTTAGTATTTGGACAATTTGATTTGACAAATAATGAAACTGTAATACGCGATTTAGAAAATTTTTTGGAAACGGATTGTGATTATTACTTTGTAGTTGATGTTGGAGTGATAATTACCAATCCAAAAATACTACAAGATTTATTAAAATTAAATCGAAGTGTAGTTGGTCCAATGTTACGAAAAGGTAAAGATTTGTGGACCAATTTTTGGGGAGATTTGGGACCAGACGGATTCTATTCAAGATCATTTGATTATATTGATATTGTTGAAAGAAAAAAAATTGGTTGCTGGAATGTACCATATATCGGATCTTGTTATTTGGTCAAAAGAGAAGTTTTCGAAACAATTCCAAATTTGTACACTAAAAATAATCAATTAGATATCGATATGTGTTTTTGCCAAAATTTGCGAGAACATCGAATATTCATGTATGTTAGCAATTTAAAAATATATGGTTATTTAGTGGAGTCCGAATCTCCGATTCGAGACTCAACCTGCCGTTTAACGGACAAGGTGGAGTCCGAATCTTTGATTGAAGGCCCAACCTGCTGTTTAACGGACACGGTTGAGCCGGTTCAGCTAACAAGTATTTTTGATTCGAGGGACCAATGGGAAGCCAAGTATTTACATCCATTGTACCATCAACATTTGTTGAATTTGAAAAATCTTTCTTACGACGAAGTGTGTCCAGATATTTATACATTTCCATTATTTAGCGAAGATTTTTGTGTAGAACTTATTGAAATGGCTGAAGCTTATGGAAAGTGGTCTAAGGGACACGATAAACATGAAGATTTGAGATTGGGAGTTGGATATTATGAAAATGTTCCAACAGTTGACATCCAGTTATTTGAAATCAATTTGGAAAAACAATGGAAAGAAATTGTTTTTACATATGTGGCTCCATTAGTTCATATTTTATATAGTAATTATAAAACTAAAGACATTAACTTAGCATTTGTCGTGAAATACGAATTTGGTAATCAATCTAGTTTATCTCCACACCATGATTCTTCGACATATACGATTAACATCGCACTCAATTGGGGGGATGGAATCGATTATTCTGGGGGAGGTTGTCATTTTATTAGACAAAAATATACTCTCCAAAACCAAAAAATAGGATATGCCGCTATCCATCCGGGCCGTTTGACAGCTTATCATGAAGGATTACCCGTGACGGCCGGTACCAGATATATTTTGGTATCGTTTATTAATTAATGGTAATTTTTTTAGTATTAGTTATTATAATTAATAATCAACAATGAATTTTGTTATTATTGGTGGGGGGATTTCGGGGCTGAATTCTGCGTATAAATTGGCCAAACAGTTTCCGCATATTAAAATACAAATTTTAGAAAAATCTGATAGATTGGGAGGCCGGATTAAATCGGAAATCGTCAATGACGATTTAACTATCGAGTTAGGAGCTGGCGGATTCATGAGTTCGCACAAAAGAGTTATCGAATTGGTTAAAGAACTAAAACTAGATGACCAGGTGGTGCCATCACTAAATGATCAAATTAAACCCAGGTCAAATGGTAGAGCCTTGGCTATTACATCGGATATTGATACTAATATTGGAATCATACCAAAAATATATCATATCGATAAATTTGAAAGCATATTTGATACTGATTTTTATTCGATTATCGATAATTTGACCTTGCGAATGGAAAATCCAGTGTTCAGAAAAATGGCAATGTCGTATACTCTATTTGACTTAGTCGAAAAATTTTTTGGTTGGTCGACTGCAAATTCAATGGTTTATCAATTTGGATACAGGGGAGATTTTTGGTATCAAAATTCAGTACAAGCTGTTAAAATGTTTACATTCGACTTTAATCCAACATCGGCATTTTATCAATTTAAAAAAGGTATGATTCAAATTATTCAACAATTGGCATTAAAAGTAAAAGAATATCATATTGAAATTAGTTTAAATACTGAATGTGTTGATATTGAAAAAAATGAATCAAAATATCAAATTAAATTATCGAATGGTCAAACAATTAATTCTGACCAAATTATTTTGGCGATTCCACTCAATAGTTTGATTAAAATACCATTTTTGTCTAAGATTCATAACAAATTAAATATGATTAGACCAAAGGCATTATGTCGAATTTATGCCACGTTTCCTCTGGTCGATGGAAAAGTATGGTTTGATTTTTTGCCGAGTACAATTACAACAAAGTCTACACTTTGTCAAGTCGTACCGTACGATAAGAGCCAGGGAGTGATGATGATTTATAGTGATGACATTTATGCAGATTTTTGGGGGAAATGTTGGGTTGATGGTACACTGGAAAGAGAACTAATGTTTCATTTGATCAAGCTTTTCAGTGACAAAGAAGTACCAAGTCCCATCAATATCGTAGTAGCTTATTGGAATGCTGCAACACATTTGTGGAGACCCAGCTTAGATCCGGTCGTTAAACATCACGAAATGATTCAACCAATCGAATCGGAAAATATTTATATTGTTGGCGAAGCATATTCGCTCAACCAACAGTGGAGTGAAGGGGCACTCCAAAGTGTTGAGAGCTTAATGGAGTTAATCGTTGACAAATTTAAAGATAAATAAATAATATAGCTTGAATGGATAAAATTGACAACAAAATTGACAATATTGACAATATTGATAATATTGATTATAACAATAACGAAATTAATAATAATTGTGAAATTAATAATAATAACGAAATTGATAATAATAATAATGACGAAATTGATAATGATAACAAAATATTCAACGAATATACTGCCATAGTTTATCAGTCATTAGCAGTTAATTATTGCGACGAAAATAATTTCAAATCAATAATTGCTAATGATCATATCAAATTTGGTTCGATTATTATGATCGAACATATATTAATGGATGATTTTTCTAATTGCATGTTTATTGTTGAGAATAATGAAGTATTATTTGATACTTACCATCCGAGAACTAATAAATTTATAAATTTAACTAGAGAAGAGCGCAGAGAATTAGCAATTAAAAAAATAAATTCGAATGCATTCGGACACCAAGATAAAAAATTATTAACCAGATACATAACATGTCTTAACCATAGTTGTAATCCGAATTGTTTCGCATTTATTCGAGATAAATATGAATTCGAAGCGACTAATATTATTTTTATGGAATTATATGCGATCAAAGATATCAAAATTGGCGAAGAGTTGACAATATCGTATGGGCCAAAAACTGGACATGAAAGAGACTTTGAGTGTAGTTGTGGAAAAGAGTTAGAAGAACGCGAAAAAATTTTTGATATCACAAACAAAATAGGATCTTATTTATCTGCCAAATCGGAAAGTCAAATTAAGGAACTCATATACAATTATTTACAAACTAAGTTATCGCGAAAAATTCTACTAAATCATTATTTAGTATCAAAAGGTTTAGCAATGGACCAAGACGCTTTGGTATCTTTTACGAAAGATGGTTCTGATTACGTCAACGAAATTGTTAATAAAAAATTTAAATCAACTATTAATGATAATGCTAATGATAATGCTAATGCTAATATCGATAATCCAGCAATTGTATTTAGTAATGAAATTACTACACAAAAAATCGAAATGTTTATGCGTCTGATTGATACACTAAGAAATCGATAGTTGATTGAATTGAATTTTAATCATTTTTTCTTGAAAAAATTGATTAAATAAAGTTTATTTTAATAATAATATAAACCAGCTATTTTATAAGTAATCAATCAATGTCAATTCTATTTTTAATTGAGTCACCAGGAAAAATCAAAAAAATATCCAGCATTCTTGGAAAAGGATATATTGTTAAAGCATCGGCCGGCCATTTTAGGGATTTAGATCCGAAAGCAATGTCTATTGATTTTGATAGAAATTTTGAACCAATATATGTCATTACGAAACCAAATATTGTTCGTGATTTGAAATCAGTAATGAAGTCGGTCGATATGGTTTATTTGGCATCGGATGCCGATCTGGAAGGAGAACAGATAGCACAAAGTTTGTATGATGTGTTGAAACCAAAAAAATACAAGAGGCTTATTTTTAATTCAATAACAAAAAAGGCGATTCAGAAGGCAATAACCGAAGGAGGAGTTATTAATAAGGATTTAGTTTCGGCACAAAAAACTCGTCGGGTATTAGATCGGCTCGTTGGTTTTTTAATTTCTCCGATCGTGCAGGGACATGTATCGGGAGGAGTATCTGCCGGCCGTGTACAATCGGTTGCGGCCAGAATTATTATTGATCGCGAAAATGAAATTAAAAAATTCATGAAGCAAAATGAAGATTCTTGTCATTTTAAAGTTCATGGTGTTTTTTCCGGGCTAAGAGCTACATTGTTTGAGTGTGAAAAAAATATGGATCTGTACAAAGGAAAATCTGCACAGCTGCAAGTCTTGGATGATATAGACCAACCTAACAAAAAAGTAATATTATTTTTGAAGCGATCTTTAAAGTCGATATTTACCATTCATTCGGTGTCAGATCGTATGACGAGTCGTTCGGCAGCACCACCATTTACGACTTCGACATTACAACAAGAAGCAAATCGGAAATTTGGTATGCCAGTTGACTTGACCATGAAAACGGCACAAAAACTGTACGAGGGCGGATTCATCACATATATGAGAACAGATTCGGTCGAAATTTCCGCCGAAGGGCAGGCAGACATTAAGAAGGTTATTGAAAAGGAATTTGGTAAAGAATTTTATCAAAAAAATGTTTACCGAAGTAAAACGAAAAATGCACAAGAAGCGCATGAAGCAATACGACCAACGCATGCCGACTTATTATCTTTGGATAATGAAGTCGATAACGAAAACCAAATCAAGTTATACAAACTAATTTGGCAGAGAACTATTGCGTCACAAATGAAACCGGCAGAAATAAAGGTTTACACCGTACAAATTGATATTTCGGCATATTCAGATTCAGAATCAGATTCCAAATTGATTTATTATTTCCAGGGACAAGCCGAAGAAATAATTTTTAAAGGGTTTATGATTGTGTATATTGAGTCCAAAGATGATGTTGAAGAAGAAGATCCAACGGCAAAAAAAGAACAACTAGATACATTTCTGAAGCTAAAATTACATAAGGGGCAAACAATTTCAATGGATGAAATCGTAGCTAAGTTGGAGTATTTGAGACCACCACCCAGATTTACAGAAGCATCTCTGGTAAAAAAACTAGAGGCCATGGGGATTGGACGTCCCAGTACGTTTGTGAGTACGGTGAAAACAATTCAAGACCGAAACTATGTTGCGATTGGTAATGTACCTGGAACCAAAAAAGATATCACAACATATCGTATTCATTCTAAAAATCACAAACATGTCATGGATATCGCTGAAACAAGTAGCACCATTTTATTGGGAAAAGAAAATAAAAAAATGATTCCAACCGATCTAGGTTTTTCTGTGAACGATTTTTTGGTAAAAAACTTTCCAGAAATCATGGATTACGAATTCACGGCAAAACTGGAAGCTGATATGGATGATATTGGTAACGGAAACAAAATTTGGCACAAAGTTGTTAAAAAATTTTATGACAAGCTCAAACCCATTGTCGACAGTCTAACAACAACAATCAAACCGAGAAACTTCGGAACACTGCTCGGATCAGATTCGAATGGCATTGAAATTTTTTCACTTCGGACTAGAAAAGGAATTCCGATTGTCAAAAAAATTATTAATGACAAACCGATTTATGCTGATGTTGTAAAACCATTGACTCTGGAAAATATCAAACTTAAAGATGCAATTAAGCTATTAGATTCAGCAGCAAATCCAGAATTTCCGAAAACATTAGGCCAACATCAAAAGTTCGATGTCCAACTTAGAAAAGGCAAATTCGGCGTGTATTTATGGTGCAACAGTAATAATTATCCAATACCGACTGATATTGATGCTGAAAATATTACTCTAAAACAAGCCCTCAAAATAATCGATGAAAAAGATTCTAAAAAACTTGGTCAGTTCGAAATCATTGAAAGAAAAAAACCCATTAAAGTACTTGCTCTAAAAGGAGACTTTGGACCATACTTGGCTGTATTTCGGGGAACAAAGAAAACCAATTACAAAATACCTTCGAATATCAATCCAAAAAAATTAACAGTTGAAATTGTTTCGGAAATTATTAATCCAAAAAAAACTGGCGCAAAAAAGGTTGTTGGATCAAAAACTAGTAAAAAATCTACTGCTAAAAAATCTACTACTAAAAAACCTGCTCTGAAAAAACCAACCAAAAATTCAAATAATTAAAATAATTAAAATACTTAATACTGCTACTTCACCAGTACGTTTAATAAATTTTGTATTTATTAAATGTATAAACAATGGCTAATTTGATTGTAAATGGAAATTTTGCAACTGGAGATTTAACAGACTGGACGACAAGTCCAACAGATGCATGGGTAGTCGGAACGATTAGCTCATTTGGATTACCTCCATTAGCTGGTACCACATATTGCGCAAATACTGCGAATGTTGCGCCCGATGATAATTTAACGTATGCACTAACAATTCCAACTATAATCGGCAATACATATCAATTGACATTTGACTATTTTGGTGAAGCTGCCGTATCTTTTATTTTAAATGTAACTTATGGTCCATCAAACAATCCCACTGTACATACAGTGTCATTTACCACGACAAACTGGACACTAATTACGCCACCAACATTTGTAGCTACAAGTAGTCCTACCGCTCTGCTATTCGACATTGGCATTGTGGACCTTGGTAGTGTATCAGTCTTTGTCACCAATGTTTCTATGGTAGAAATACCAGTTTGTTTGGCATCTGATACGGAAATTTTAATGGCCGACGGACAAACCAAATTAATTCAAAATATTCTAAGAGGAGATACAGTAGCAGCCAATCCGGAAATAACATCAGCCAATCGCGTTTCAAGACTAACTGAAACAACGCATTACGCAAATTCTCTAGTAGATCTATGTCGATTTGGAGTTGGTTCGATTCGTTCCAATGTTCCAAACAAACCTTTGATCATGACACAGTTACATCCAATAATATATAATCATACTCGTAGACCAGCCAAGTTTTTTGGTAAATTACCTAATGTATCAATATTTGACAAAGTTCGGGCCAGCGAAATATTACCCAAAGAAGAAACTGATTCATATCATTTATTCGATTTACAATTTGACCAAATCGGATCTTATGTTGCTAATGGTGTCACTGTACAATCCAGACATCCACAATCTTTTATTACGCCACTCCCAAAAGAATTATATTTTGATAAAAATCTGTTCCAAAATGAAAAGAAAGACGACAACGATCCAAATTATGAATTTCCGCTAGTACACAGTTCAGTTTAAAAAAATTATTATTATTATTCTTTAACCGGATGAACAATTTTCAATAAATTTTCTTTTTCGCTTAGTTCGAACAAATATCGATTTTGGTCTGAATATTTAATCAACCATGTCCAAGCCCACATGTTGGGTACATATTGATATAAAAAATTTGACATAGTAAATTTACCCAATCTGGCCAAACTGAATATGATTAATTCATCTTGTCCATTTTCGCCATTTCTAAAACATTCATCCAGATAATTTAAAAAATTTTTAGAATATCTAGATAATTGCAAATATCCGGTATATATGTTTAGCAAACTTAATTTCTTGCCGATATACGTATCATTATGTGGATTGTTTGGAACATTAATATTTCCCGATACATAAATAAAATCTTCAGTTTGATTCGTATTCCAAATTAAATTTGTATCACCGCTGATTCTGACATCATATTCGATACTCCAGACATAATCATAATCGTGTTTTTGATTGAACCACATCAAAATCCAATGATTACTTAAATGCATCGACAAAAATCCCGTCGAATACATATTTCGAATTTCATTAGTCGTTACTTTTATTGTTACTGATGATAACTCTGATTCAATTGTGTTGTAAATACTATTGTTGTCATCGTCATCATGTAAAATAATAAAAAAATTAATTGCAGTAGATTTTGTTTGGTAATAGATTTTAGTAGCAAATTTACTTATATCATCGTTCCAAAGATGTGTTTTGAAAATAATTGCTATTGATTTCATTAAATTAATGTTATATTATGCGTTTTAATTGTCATTTTTGATTGATTCGTGGCCACATATCTGGCTCGATTAGGATTTCTTTGATCGCCACAAATTTGGCTCGATTAGGATTTCTTTGATGGTCACGAACCTGGCTCGATTAGGATTTCCTTAATCGCCACAAATCTGTTCAAATTAAAACTTCTAATTAGGATTTCTATGATCGCCACAAATCTGTTCAAATTAAAACTTCTAATTAGGATTTCTATGATCGCCACAAATCTGGCTCGATTAGGATTTCTTTGATCTCCACAAATTTGGCTCGATTAGGATTTCTTTGATCGCCACAAATTTAGCTCGATTAGGATTTCTATGATCGCCACAAATCTTGCTCGATCAGGATTTCTTTGATTGCCACAAATTTGGCTCAATCAGGATTTCTTTGATTGCCACAAATTTGGCTCAATTAGGATTTCTTTGATCGCCACAAATCTGGCTCGATCAGGATTTCTTTGATCGCCACAAATCTGGCTCGATCAGGATTTCTTTGATCGCCACAAATCCGTTCAAATTAAAAGTTCTAATTAGATTTTTTTGATCGCCACAAATCTGGCTCGATCAGGATTTCTTTGATCGCCACAAATCTGTTC
>Ga0206798_1107_pt2 | contig 16604 bp, 18 predicted proteins | sample Alteio_BWOrgCont_66_FD_152893 | JGI IMG/M metagenome (GOLD analysis project Ga0206798, IMG submission 152893) | Enriched cells from forest soil in Barre Woods Harvard Forest LTER site, Petersham, Massachusetts, United States -... | ecosystem: Environmental > Terrestrial > Soil > Temperate forest >...
AGCTTGATGAAGAACGCGCCGGGCACGAGCGCCGCGTCCCATGGTTTCCCATCCTTGCTCTCGCGCGTCATCGGTGCGGCGGCGACGTAAGTCCACTCGCCCGGCCGCAGCTCGGAGGGCTGCTTCAGCGCGGCGCTCGTCCCTTTTGACGTGCGGCCCATGTGATTCATCTTGCCGTCGAACACGAAGAACCAGCGCATGAGAATCGCCGGGTCCATGCGCAGCAGGTGATCGTTGCGATACAGTCCCGGCGCGATCATCTCCCACTCCTCCGGCTTCAGCGGGTCCGCCCCGTCGAGCGTCGCGCCGTGCCCATCGAGCACGATCGGCCGCCCCTCCTCGCCCGCCTTGTTGACAAAGAACGCGACCTCTCTGTACCGCGCCGGCGCGAGATGCACCGTGTCGCCGGCCTGCGCGAGCTTCAGCGCCCGGGCGATCGTCTTCACCGGAGCGGCGAGCCCATCATTCGCGTCGTTGCCCGCCTGCGGGTCGACGTGCAAATCCCCGCCCGCGGTCGCGGATGGGCCGGGGCGGAGGAGCAGGAAGGCGGCGAGCAAAAGAGCGCGAAACATGCGAACGGGGGATGGGGTTGACGAATGACGAATGACGAAAGGGGGAAGGGCGAAATTCGTCATTCGTCATTCGTCATTCGTCATTCGTCATTCAAAAACTGTCCCCGCCGGGAGTCGAACCCGGATCGAGCGTTTAGGAAACGCTTACTCTATCCATTGAGCTACGAGGACTTCGAGACTGACGACCCTACGATACAGCCTCTTCTGGTAGGTGTCGATACGCATTTTCCCCTGTATTCATCAGCCCTCCAGAGGGTCACGGGTCCAACGGAGAAGCATGAGTCAAGGGTCACTCGGGAAAGCGATGTATTTTATGCATGCTTACCACAACATGCCAAAACAGCCCTTGTTTTGGCATGTGCTGGCATGTAAAGGCATGCCCTGTCATGGACCGAATTGCTGGAGCGAACATCCCAGCCCAGAAAGCGTCACCGAGCCCAATTCAACCTGAGGCATCGATGTAGTTCCCGGGCGATCGCCACCTAATCTGAGCAGGACAAGGGATCCCATGCCCCGCCTGAACCTCAGCAAGCCGTACGGCAGCTCCTGAAGATGAGGACACCACCGCTCGGGCTTTCTCTGCTCCAAAGGGTGAGCCTCCCCAGACGCCTCGTGGGAGCGCTCTCATTGGTGGTCCAAGCTCGAGTTCATGAACCAGCATGAGGAGAAGGTCCGAACCTCACTCCATCCTGGCACCTCGAAGAAAACTGGATTGCACCCTCGATGAAACCATGTTCACCTGCACACATGCCCGACAACTGCCCCATCCTGGAAAAGGCCAACGACTCCCGTCGTCGAGCCTGGCGTGAGCTTCGGGCCATTCGGCAGATGTTGACGCTCGTGGTGGAAAATCTGCCTCCAGTCTCGAAGCCAGTGAGCTTCGAGGAAGAAGGGAAGATCCTCCGTGCAGCCCTTGCGCGGGCCATCACTGAGCCGTGGGAGCGTCTGGCGACGCTGGAGAAGGCGGTGGAGGCCATGAAGCCCTACATCTCCAACACCAAGGATGATGGGCGCTACCCAGTCCTCTTCCTGGCGCTCAGGTCGGCGATGGGGAAGGAGCGCCCCGAGACGGAGAGGTTGAAGAACCTGTGGGAGATCGGAGAACGGGAAAAATGAAGACAGTGAACTCACAACTCGGCATGAGGAGGAACACGTCTCTGGCGATAGACGCAGCGGAGGCCACCTATAAGTGGTGCTGGGAGTTCCTTCGTGAATTCAAACGTAATCCGACCTCGCAAATTGCAAGCGAACGTCTTCTCCATTTTCAGGATAAACTCGGCGAGTCACTCTACAGTCTCCAGATCTGCTACAACTACTTGGCTCAGAAACGCAAGGCCGTCTACAGGTCTAATCGCAAGCGACACCGCGGCAGCTACAGCTTGCGGGTGCAGGTTGTTGAAAAATACTTAGAAGCGATCAGAGGCACAATTAGAATCGGAAGGCAATTGGGGGACTCGTTCGCCTGGATCTTCTATCGACGAGAGAAACATCTATTGGCCAAACACATTGCGAGCGAGGAGAACTTTCATTTTCCAACGGGCCTCGGTGGAATTGGAGAGCTTCGGTTTGTCCAGGGCATGAAGAAATTCGGGAAATGTTTTGTGCTGTATCATGGGATCACGAACATACTTCGTCTTGGAGACGTAAGCTTGATAGATTTGCGCAAGAATAAAGTCGCGGGCATAGGCGAACTCAAGACGGCGCGAAGGAGCGCGACGGAATTGGCCATGCAGCTCACTGTCCTTTCCTACAAGAGTGATGATGATGCGCTAAACATGATCGATGTTCCCGTTCGTGTAGACCTCCAACCTGTGGCATGGCCTCAGGTCGTTCAAGAGCGGTTAAAGCGTCAGGTCTCTAGAATTCAAGAGTCCTTCGAAGAGAAGGCTTCCGACGCGCACTTGGACTGCTCCGTTGAAGGTGATGGGAAATACGCAGAGATTGAGGCGGTTGGAAAGAGAGCTCTCGCTGAAGGTTTCGCTTTCGATAAGCTGAGCAAGGGGCTCGTTGTAGTGGCATTAAGGGCACGTTGGAGGCGTATGTCGGATCGAATTCTACGCTTTTCGACAAAGAATCTAGCAGCCTTTCCCCCTGAAGCATTATCCGCGATCAGCTCCCTAGTGGATCAAGGCAATCCCGAAAACTCGATCGATGTTTCGGTGTTTCACAAACCAGAGGAATCAGCCTACAGAGCCTTGAACGGCATTTCTCCTATCCTATGGTGGCCAATCGACCTTGAGGTGGCGGAAAGTATTCTCTTTCAAGAGGTCTTTCTGATGACTTTCTTCAATTCGGCGCACTTGGCGAAAGAGCTTCGCGAGGTCGGATGTGAAGTGGTCGTGGATACGAAATCTGGTCATTTGCAGGTCCGTGTCCCGGTTGGCGGACGCTGGGGAGAATATCAGGGCTTCAGCCACATGCAGCGGATGATTACGGACCTCCGCTCAAACGAATCGACCCTTGCACGTATGATTTCCGAAATACAGAAACAAGTATCGACTCTCAATGTTCCTAATGATGCAGGGCTTAATATGACTGTCAATGTGTGCCACGACTTCTGAGTCCAAAGGGCTTCGCCACGTCACCACCAGGGCTCTTGCAGAAGATTGACACCACCTTCCTCGGTGTTGTTCACCGTGAAGCGCATCGTGTTTCTTAGGTTCGCTTCTTACGAGGCTTCTTCGATGTCGCGGGCTCTTCAAGCGGCACCGCTTTCGCAAACAGCTCCTGCATTGTCACTTTGCTCAATTCTTCCAGCTTGCGCAGGTTCAGGGTTTGTTGCTGCTGAATCGAGCATTCGGACATCAGCATCAACACCGCCATAAATATGGCGGTTTTAGTGCTCGACTCGACCATCCTCTCCCAAGCCTTAGTTGTAGTATCATCATCTCCGTAATGGATAATGGATTCCCGCCAATTCTTCCGTTGGTTCGAATCCAACTTGACCCAGTGAGTCTCGAAGGTGAAGGACACGTTTTCGACCTTATGGACAAGTTGATTCCTCAACTCTGAAAACCAACGAACAAAGCGACGTTGGCCATCGCTAAGCAGTCCCAACTGTTTCGCCAAAAGCATTTTCCCCACCTGACTATCCGACAGAGGCAGGCGCTCTACAATTGGTTTTAAAACCGGCTCCCCGATGCGCGCGATCAACATCTCGGTGACAGCGGACTCAATCAGCGCGTGCGCCTTGATGACGAAGGACCAATCATCCTGTTTGAGAACATCGAGCAAAAAGTCCGAGGCGCTCTTGAGATTGTCGGTCAAAGACCTAATGAGGTCTTTGGTCAATTCGTTCGCTTGTCTCTTCGTGACGTACATGGGCGAAGAGTAGAAGACTGAGTTTCGGGAGCAAGCTTCGATTCGGGGCCGATCGGACAGTGGGTTTTTTTGAAAGATCATCAAGGTCCTCCAGAATGGCCTCAGGGAGCGCGTATTGAGGTGTTGTAGACCTTCTAATCGAAGCGGTGGGCCTTTCGAAACAGAAATACTCCCTTCCCGAGTATTTCTGCGGGGTCGATCGCCTCAGGCGGCGATCCCCTGAATGAAGGTGGTCACGAAATCGACGACCTTTCCAAGAACTCGTGTCCTCGTTGGACCTCGCTCCGACAGCTTTAGCGGCCTGTTGATGAGCTGGATGATGTCGGGGTCAGGCAAGGGCTTCTCGCCCGTGTAGACGTACCGATCGATCACCTTCTTCAACTTCTCCGCGTCGAGTTGCTCCTCCTTGCAAAGTTGCTCAAAGGCCGCCAAACGCTCTTTTTCCCAGAAGTCCTCGAAGCAGTCAGGGATCTCTGCCTCGCTCTTCGCCTGTGGCAGGTTTTGCTCGATGAATTTCTCGATCAGCTTCTTCTTGCTTCGCAGCTCCGTATCTCCCGCGACGGTGTCTAGAATCAGCTTCCGCAGTCGTACACCTTCCGCCTCATCCGCTCCATAGAGCTTGGTCAGGAGCGTCAGGATGTACTGCACGTTGATCACGTCCCGGTGGATCAACTCCAGCTCAAAGTCCACGTCCTCCAGGATGGACGCCTTCTCCTTCTGGCCCTCTGTCTTGACCTTGTCGTACAGGTCGAGGTAGGCGCTACGGTAGTCGGCGAAGCGATGGGCAGGTAGCGACAAGTCTTCGTCGCTGAACTCTGAAAAGGACTCCAGGATGTTCCCGCAACCGCATCAGCTCACGGAAAATCTTCACGAACTTCATCTCGGCTTCCTCGTCCTTCAGGTCCTTCACGCTACGGACGGTCGGCGTCATCCGCGAAGAGATGCATCCGCTCCGAGAGGTATTTGTAGAAGATGAAACCCAAGATGTAGTCCCGAACCTCGTCGGCCCCCATTTTCCCTCGCAGGGTGTTGGCGATGTTCCAAAATTGAGATTGGAGCTGCTTCTTGTGGTCGTCGGACATGAAATCTTCAGAGTGCGGTGGAAAAGAGGAAAGCAGGGCTGTTCGCGGTGTGGCAACAATCGTGGATGAAGTCCTGCCGATTGCACCCTGAAAATGCTCGGCGAGTGTGGGAAGACTCACCCGTGTGAACTCACTTAGAAGCGGTCGCAAGGGATGTGACCCTGCGGAGCAAGACGCTGGACCTGGATGATGACCCGTCTCAGGGGGCTCAGATGTCCTGACGCGACACGCGCCATCACCGAGATGGACATTTCAGCCGTCTTCGCGTTCCTCCAGATTCTCGAGCAGTCGCAGGAGGCCAGGTTGGCGTGAATCATCCCGTCGTCGGCGACGCTTCCGAGGCATTCAGAATGATCAACCTCTCCTCGATGGAATCCACCTCGCGAGTGAAGATCGCCCCCTATACCTCGTTCTTCCCAAACAAGTGGGTCTGGCCTCCGCTCAGATTCATAAACGCGAGCTGTACTTCCAGCTACGGTCCGGGTACAGCTACCGGGACGGACCATCCTCGAGCAATTATCATGCATACGCCCCCATCCATCAGCGAGACTCAGGTAACCTTCCTGCATTTCTGTGATTTCCACATTGGGAGAAAACATGGGGCGAATCGCGAGATCCTCACGTCAGCAGTCGAAAGAGTGGAAACACTTCTCAATGAAAACTCACCGAATGTCGACATCGTCATATTGACCGGTGACATTGCCAATAGCGGAGCGGCAAAGGAGTATGAAAGCTTTACTAACTTCTTTCTCGACCCATTGCGCAAATTACCCGGATTGGTGAATGCGCAATTCTTTGTCGTTCCGGGTAACCATGACGTAGATTGCGATGAGGTGTTACCTATCTCTTGGGATGGCATAAAGGACCGTCAGTCTATATTTTTCAGCGAAGACGAAGACGGAAGACGGTTGCGCAAATCACGCTCCCCCGGCTTCGTTCACTTCAGTGACTTTTGCGTTCGTAATGGGCTCCTCGGCACACGACCCGCCAATCAAGTAAGCGCTTTTCACCGACTCGCTTCCCAAACATTCGACATAATAACGACAAATACGGCGTTTTTTTCCGATCGTACTGAAGATTCAAGCAAGCCTGAAACACCTGTTCCCTTGACCTCGCTCCGCGAAGCTCTAGCCTCCGCGTCCAAGGACCGCCTCGTCTTGATCGTTGGCCATCATTCGCCCTCATCCTTCCGCCCCGAGCAGCTAATCCAGCTAGAAACCATGCTCCGAGAAAAGAAGGCCGTCTACTTTCACGGACATCAACACATCGCTGAGGCGACCTTTCACGCGACTGGCACACTTAAGACCTTGGGCTTCGGAGCTACATACATCGCCCCCCTAACGAGTTCAGGAGACCCCATCTACAAGAACACATTTGCACTCTGCACGATCTCGGACAAACTTGGCATTAGAGCATTCTCTTGGGAGAGCGTGCCTGGAGCATGGATCGAAACAACCTCGATACAATTCGCGAACTGCGAAGAACTTCGCACCCCGACCACGACATTAAGGGTCGCGAATTTGCCCCTTCTCTCAGACGCAAATACCTCCACCCATAACCGTGAGACACTTTCCCAGATTCCTCGCACGCAGGCGAAGCCATCACTCTTGATCCCGATTGATGCTCCCAATCGTGAAGCCTGGTTTCACATATTTATGGCTAGCGAAACAATTCGCGCCATTTACCAAAAAGGCGATCCGCAAGTGCACACGGTGGGGGAGGAGACGGATAAGGCGCAGTTTATTTTTGAATGCGGCGGCCTTCGTAACCTAGTGATATGCATCGGCGGAATTAGCCACATTCTCTCTACTAAAGAGATTGAGGGCTTCAATACACGCCTGGACACGGAGGACTATGATTCAGTAACAGTGCTCTCTCTCGGGAAAATCACCGACGATGCTCATGAGATGTACGTACGATTAAGACAGCGTAAACCAATCGAAGTGCTTGTAAACCGCGACCTTACCTCACAGGCCAGCGAAATTCTTTCTCGGGAGCAGCGCAGTGAGATCAACAAACTCGACTCAGCGTCCAATACTGTCAAGATCCTCATAAGCGAAAAGGAGGTTTTCGCTCTTGTGCTATCCTCAACATCAACGACCCAATTCTTCTATATTATCGATCGCTCAGGCGAATCATTAGACGCCGCCAATAGCCTTGTAGCGGGACTACGGAGCGGGAACCCCGAATTCAGCAAGATGAAATATAGGGGTGGCGACGAAGTCGCGAGTGGAGAGCCGGGAGTTTCATTCGACGAAGCTCTTTATCTTCTTGCATGTCACAAGGAATACAACGTGATAAAGTACGCCGCATTGGCAACGGTGGGACTGCGGTTTTCTGACCTCCCCTTAGAAGACCTCTACGTTGACGCCACAGCAAGCGAGTATGAAGGAGCCATCCCGCACAGATTGGAGGACGTAGTTGGGGATCACCTTGCCAAGTTTCCGGTTTCCGATTCACTGAAAGCGCACATCAAACGTCAGTTGCTTACTTCGGTGGGTAGCACAACGGGGAAGGAGACCTCCAATGCGAGGAGTTTCTGTCAAAAGTATGGAGCTGTTCTGATAATTGGCGATCCGGGTTCCGGGAAGACATGCTTTGTGAAAAATGAGATCCTAGCCTATTGTTCGCGACCGAGTCCGGTAGAGTTTCCCATCCAAGCGGAGGTGATTAATTGGTACTCCAACCACGTTCCAATAATGCTACCGTTGTCCGAGGTCGTTGCGGAGAAGGATCACGAAGAAAAAGGACTTTACGCTATCGCCTCTCGCATCCTGGCACGTCGCGGCCTCTCGTTTCCCGAGATCGCCATTGAGAACCTCTCCAAGGTGGGAAGGCTCAGTTGGTTTTTTGACGGACTCGATGAGGTTGTCTCTATCGAGAGACGGGCTTCTATCGTACAACAAATCAACGAACTGGTGAGCAAGACACTGAATATGGGAAATCGGGTCATTGTTACGTCCCGGCCAGCGGCCATTCAGGTGGTGAATCTACTTCCGACGCTTCGCAAACTAGAGATTCAAGGTTTGTCGGAGAGCGAGATGCGGACCCTTGCTGAGCGGGTGTTGCGTCTCAAACTGGTTACCTCGTCGGAGGGAGTACTGATTGAGGAGGGCGGAGTCCAACGTTCGCACACTTTGCTGATAAATCAACTCTTGAGTGACTGCCACACTAGTCCTGGCGTTGGAAGGCTGGCGCAGAATCCCCTCCTGCTAACATTGCTCATCATGATTTACGCAAATTCTGGTGCGCCGTCCGCCAAACGTCATCTCATCTATGCGCAAGCCATACAAACATTAGCGTCGGTCAGAGGCCGGGAGGCGGGACACTACCCAATTTCTGCGCAAGACCTACGCGAGCGTCTTGGCGCTGTTGCGATCTCGGTTTACACGAAAGACTCAGGTCTGCTTCCATCGAGATTAGAGGTCTGTGAGATAGTACGGGCAGTGATGGCGCGCCAAAGGCGAGAGGAAGTTGGGATCGCGGAGGCCAGCGCCTTCATTCAGAGGGTCGCCGAGTCGACGGGGCTTATCGCGGTCGAGCAAAGGGTCGGCGAATCAGACGAGAACGCGGTAATCACGTTTATGCATAACAGCTTCTTAGAGTATTTTGCAGCGGTTGGATTGAGCAATGATTTGGACAATTACGATATCGGAAAATTGGTAAACCAACCTAGATGGCACGAGATTCTTACTCTATTGGCAGGAATAATTGGTGAGAATTCCGATATTGCACCTGTTCTCGAGAAGTTCATCGACGCACGCGATCCCATCACGGACGTAGACGCCAAGTTACTCACCTTTGCGATGGATTGCGCACTTGAATGCGAAGTGCCTTCAGAGGCTGCGCAACGTTTACTGGCGAAGGCGCTTAGAAAGAGCATCGAATCTGGTCCCGCGAAACTTGATCCTTGGGTAAGATCAGAGCTTGGCAGGCGCACTTCCAGCTTGATCCAAGTATGCGGGGAAGGCATAATCGACTCTACGCTAGCAGAATTAATCTGCTCCCAAGATGCTGAAATCAGTGCGGCAGGAATCATGCTATCTGGATACGCATGCTCGAATTCCGTTGAGTCGCCTGCAATTCTTGCCGCTATAGAGCAGTCGAGTACGCGCATGGAGGAGATCGTGCTCTGTTCGATCTGCGATGCGGCAACTAATTCAAGCTCTCTTCGTTCGGAGACTTCGCTTCAAGTCATCGCTCGGTGTCTGAAGAAGACAGATCGCACAAAACGCGCGGCGTTCGACGCAATCGGGGCGATTCCGAGTCTGGCTTCAGGATACTGGGATGACGTTGTAGAGAACATTGACTCCGACGATTCAACCCTCGCACGTTCAGCTGGATTCGCAGCGATGCGAGCTGGCTTCAATGCAGACGTTGCGTCGCTTGCTTCAGATAAGAAGGACCTGCTTTTGAAGGTGCTCAAAAGGGGCGATGAGTTTGACCGCGTGTACAATCAAACACCATCGGAAGTGCAAATCGAAACAATCGATAGAATGTGGAATTCTGCGCGTTCGCAGGACAGAATTCTTGCGATTCAATTACTGCCTGCCTCCACCGCTAGCGAGCAGATAGTGTACGAGCGACTGATGGGGATATTACGGGATGGAGTGGACAGGGAAGAAATTGCGGCGACCCTCACGGCTTTGATCGACGGCAAGGCTACTGCCTTGTTCAAACAAAGTGATCTAAAGATCGTAGCACGTTGGCTGGAAACCGGAACGCTCGATGTCCGTATTGTTGCGTTAAGGTTGTTGTCTCGTTTTGGAAACGATACGATTGCCGTCGAAGCGATCCTTTCAAGGGACTTTCGAAAGATGACGGTCGAAGAGTACAGCGCAGCTACGTACTCACTTGGGGCTACGAAGGTTTTGGTTGAGGTGGCTGCGAAGCGTTTGTTTTCCGAGCTTGAGTACTTCTTGCATGAAAATCGCAGCCTCCATGGATTTGACGCACAGAATATCATCTCTCTTTTTTCCGCGCTTCGAAAGCGTGACAAAACTGCTCCACCCAATCTGGTGACCGAGACAAAGCTGTTGTTCGCGGATTTCAAGACGGTGCCAGATGTGAAGAAAGCTGCTTTACTTTGCTTGCCAGCGATTTGTGAGCCCACACCGGAAAGTATTGCATTTTTCGTTAACCTTTTCAGCTCGCCGCCTAAAGGCATGGAGGCTTCCTTGGTTGAGGTTCCTTCTATCCTTGCGCAGAAGTGTAGGCAGAGTGTTGACGCGGTAGTCGCCTGTGTCGGAGCGCTGAGCACGCTGCGAGAAACCGTACTCGGTCTCTACAGCAGAGTTTCCCAAAGACGGAGTAGCGACGAAGTTGCATTTGCAGTAACGCAGCTGCGTAGCGGGGTCGATGAACTTACCCAAATCATTGTTGCGTTCGAGGAGTTTATTGGGGACACAAATGATCGCGACCAGAAGTCGCTATCCAGTCACGCTGTTGGAACGGGTTTGGAATCTCTTTTGTGAGTGAATCCAAGAATAGTCTACTAGGTACGCCTTTCGGCGGAAGTGTTTCGAGTTGAGATAGGAACGTGGAAGCGTGTGGAGATCATTTTGTGTTATTTAGTTCTTCTCTCGCCAAATCGAGGTTATATCTAAAAGAAAAGCGCTCTGTAGGCCCTTGCGGGCGCACAGAAACGCTGATCTTTCTCACCAACGACGACGATCCGCGAGGCATGCCACCCTCTCACTGCGAACTCTCAAGTTCCCCCTCCACGTAGGCACCTGCACCGACTCGTCGAGGATCTCCTCACCCATGTGCTCCATCAGATCCGCCTCCAGATTGAGCCTGATCCACTGAAACTGGGAGTAGTTGATCCCCAGCGCCTTCGCGGTTTCGGCTGGTTTCTCACCCTTCGCGATGCTGCTCACGATGGTGCCGTAGCGGTCGTCGTGGGTCTCGAGGAACTCATCCCAATCCACATTGCGCCCTCCAGCCATCGCCGGGTCATCAGCCCTACAGGCCAGGAGATCACCCAGCACGATCGGCTCACACAGCTCCTCATCAAAGCCCACCTCTTCCTCGAGAGACAGGACACTACTGCTGAGGTCGAGCTGCGTGCCTGTGGCCAGGACATCCGCCCTGCTGTTGCCCGTGCTCCGCCGTCCTGAGCGGAGATGCTGTAGGGTATAATAAGCGACGGAGGCTGGTGGTGCCATCTTCCCGGCCTGCTCCGAGTTGTGGAGCATCCTGGCTGCCAGAGCTATCCCATCCTGGACCAACTCCTCATGATCCTCCGCTCCCACCGTACGAACACACCTCGGTACGGCTGCCTTCAGTCGGGGCAGTATTTGCCCCATCAATGCTTCACAGGCTTCTGGTGACATCTGCGGGTTCCTTTCTGGTGAAAGGCGACCGCCGAGGCATGAGCACAAAGCTCCGCCCCAAGCGGCCACCTGGGTTTGGTGAGCCGCTGTTGCGGCGGGTTCAACGGCTGGGACTCTGGACTAGGGTCCCATCACCGTGCTATACCTCCACTGGCCCTAGTTTCGTGGAGGGGGTGCAACCGCGCGCTATGGTTTGATGCGCGTCCCTTTGCCAGGGGCCGCGTGAGAGGCGTCCTTGATGGTCTCCTTGCTCACGTAGCCTCGCACCTCCAGCGCGTCTCCGACGAGCTTGAAATGCACGAGGAGCTTGTCCCGCGAATTGTATGGAGGTTGGAGCATTGCCTCGTAGATTCCGTCGGAATTCAACTTCACGACGCCCGTTGCCGTCTTTCCGTTTGTGTACTTCACGATCACCGACTTGGCCGAGGTGAATTCGTAGACGCCGGGCAGTCCAGAGAAGGCATAGACGACATTCCATTTGCCGATGAGTCCCGATTTCATGAACGGCTGCTCGAAGGCGTTGCCACCCGGGGTGGAAGTTTGAGCGAGGGCCGTGAGCTGGGTGAACACGAGTACTGCGATTGCCACGGCGCAGAGCCGCAAGGATTTGATGTGGGTTTTCATGCACCTTGCTATACCGCAAATCGGCTGACGGCTGCGGGGAGGGGAATCCAAGACTCTTCCAAAGCAGCGGTTGATGAGCTCAAAACGAGTCAGGCTTACCACCAAATATGGTGATGAGATGCTCAAATGCGGCGGCTACCTGTTGGGCGTCACCCAAGTCCGTACACTCCAACTCTATCGAGTTGCCTAACTGCCTTGATACTCCTGCAATTGCTGTGTAAGTGAGGACCTCCTTTTTTCCATTCGTGCAACCAATCTTGACGGAGCCTTTTTCGAGCATCAATCCGTTGGTCCGCTCGTTGACTTTGAAGACCTTAACTTGCGGAGATAGGGCCTTCGGATCCACCGCGCACACCTGGAATGGAGTTCCATCCTGACGAATGGCGCGAATAATCAGCAGGTGCGAGTCCCTCCCATAGCCGATCTCGTGCTTGTACGGTCCTCCAATCGTCTTCCGCGCAATAAAACTGACGGTCTCGCTGTACGGAGGCTCACTCCCCTCTGCAGCATTCGGCACGGATAGCGGCTCCAACGCAAGCGTCACCATTTCCCGGACTAGTGAACGAGTTTCCAGGGACGAACCCATTCTCTCCTGCAATGGGAGCGCCGAAGGATCGACTTCCACTTTGCGTTGCATCCGGGGCACGGCTGCTGGTCGCGCAATTCGCGCCGAGGATTGTGTCACTGGCGTCTCATGGATTGCACCGGGACGCAGGCCCATCACGAAAAGTCCAGCGCAGAGCAGCGCCGCCATGCCGAGTTCCCAGTACACCCACGGCGGGCACAAGAAGCGGTAAAACGACGGGGGTGCGTAGGGCTCCTCTCCGTCGACTGCTCCAGCCTCGGGGCTTGCGATGCGAACATCACGGAACGTACAGACTACGGAAGCGAAGCGGACCTCATCGCCGTCCTTCAACTCACCTTCGACGAAACGCTGACCATTCCGTTTCGTGCCGTTGGACGACTGGAGGTCGCGTAAAACCCACCCCTCACCCGATGAGGTGATCTCGGCATGGTGCGACGACACCGAAGCATCTTCGAGAACGATCGTGTTGTCGGGAGCGCGGCCAATAGTCACGGCCTTCCCGTTCAGCTCGTGCTTCTGGGGAGCTGGGGTGCCATTCAGGATGATCAGGTGGGCCATACGAGGGAGTGATCAGGTCCTGTGATGAGACGATTCTCGTCCCGGAACGACAAGCCCAAATATCCCATATGTGGGACGGCCATGAGAGCAGGCTCCGCTGGTGCGTCAGAAGCTCAGAAAGCAGCTCGGGGCATTCCTCAAGGCAGCGCGAGGAGAGATGACGTTTGCCCAGTTCGAGAAGAAGATGGGCATCTCGGCCTCCACCCTGCACCGCATCGAGCTGGAGCAGCAGAACGTCACCCTCGACACCCTGGAGCAGATACTGGATCGCCTCAGGGTGTCCATGGCTGAGATCTTTCCACGGAAGTGAAGGGCCTCTGCACTCTTACTGTGCGCACATCACTCTCTTCCATCGAATACAGCAGCATTCCACGCTTTCGTTCCAGAAGATCAAAAGCCAAGTTTCCTCTCTAGAAGCTTCGTTTCCTCTAAATAGTATTCTCGTGTTAGTCCTCTATTGACCACGCGAGAAGGGTCATCAAGTGTTTTCATATGACCGTGCATCAACTTTATCAACGCGTCTACGTCCTTGGGTTTCGGCCAATCTTCGGAAAGAAAGATCCGCTCGTGCATCGTCTCCGCCATGACGAACTCCCGCATCTTCCGAGCGATTCCGACCAACGCCTTATCGCGACTTGCAAGCACACTGAATTCACGCCTTTTCGTACGGATGTGCCAGTCGGACAGGGCATACAGATCCCAAGCTCCGTTGCGTACAGATTTTTTTAATGAACTCACATTGAGGCTGCGAATCCCGCTCAAGATACTACCATCTCGCCTGGCCCCGAAAAAGTGTGATGCAACGAATAAAAATGGCGGAGCAAAGAAGGCGTTGTTGTAAAGCCAATTTTGAAGGTTTTCGAATCTCGTCCTGCCGCTCAATGTAAGATCCCGCTCGAGACTAGCGATCTTGAGAACGACGAGATAACAAGCCATCCAAAGTGTTGGGAAGTTGAACTCGGCAATTTCCGTGACGGGGGGAAACACGAGACCTGAGGGAACATCGTCCGCGCCGAAGCGCGCAATTCGGTTGTTCAAAAGGTCCAGGTATCGTTCAATAGGGACGGAAAGAGCGTTGAAGAATGATAACGCGTCGGTATATGCCTCCTCTCTCGGGTGTTGGCTCTCGTGCTCTTGTAATGCAGGAAGCATTCCTGGCAAAAACTCGCTGAAGCGCAGGAAAAGAATTACGGCAAGCGCGATGCGTCTGAACTCCTCATCCCGAGGCTCGTCCTTGAAGAACTCAATGACATCAGTGATGATGTTTCTGTCTAGTATCATCCATTTTGCAGTATCAGCATCGACCTTCGCGTTGGAGATTAGTGACCTCCGTTGTCTTGAGGATAAATCCACTGGAAAGCAGAGTACCGAGCTTTTCCAGAGGATGGTCTCGATTTGATGTACGTCACTATCCGGGACGAGAAATGGTTTCCCGTACTGATCGTGAGTCCAGAGTCGAAAGGTTCCTGCCATCTGCTTTTGGGAAAGTTATGCCTATGGATGCTCGAGAAAGTTGGCGGAAGATTCGCGAACGCAGCGTGTATTGACATCAGGCGTCTCGGCAATCATTTTCGATCGATGCCCACAACCACCCCGACCCTCTCCCAGATCCAAAGCGCCATCGCCATCGCCGAACGCATCCAGCAATTGGAGGAGGAGCTGGCGGCGGTGATGGGTGGTGAAAGTGGGGGCGGAAGATCCGCTTCGTCCATCGCCTCACCAGAGCCGGTGAAGCGCGGTCCTGGTCGCCCTCCGAGGAGTGCAGCACCAGCCACACAACCGGTCAAACGCGGACCAGGCAGGCCACCCAAAAGTGCCTCGCCCGTGGCATCTCCTGTATCTCAACCTGCCAAGACTGGTAGGAAGCCGTTTTCCGCTGAAGCCAGGGCCAAGATGGCGGCAGCAGCGAGAGCACGGTGGGCAGGGAAGAGCGGTGCTGCTTCTGTCACTCCTTCCAAGCCTGCGAAGGCCGGGAAGAGGACGATGAGTGATGAGGTTCGTGCGCGACTGGCAGCAGCTATGAAGGCTCGCTGGGCGTTGGCTAAAAAGAAGGGTCTACCTGGGCCGAATGCGAGGAAGTGATGTCGCTCGTGCACTCCCCCTTCCACACGGAATCAAGAGTAGATGTAGCGCAGCGCCAACCCATAACCTTGCACTCCAACAGTGAATAAGCTTACCTCGTGTCTCGTTTCCATTTTGATTGTGGTTACATTGCTCTCATGGAGCTCGCTTCGTGCAATGAAACACGACATCGCAGTAATTAATGCCCACACAGACTTCATATTTCAGGAGTCAGTGCGATCCAGCTTGGACCGTAGCGTGTGCATGGTAATCGATACAGAGCACAACAAGATCGTCGGAGCGATCAGGACGACATATCCACCACAGCAGGGTAACTATCTGGAATGGAACGACGATGTTTACGTGGTCGAGGCGGTTAGGTTTCAGACCGAAGAGAAAGGAGAGGAGAAAGGAGAGGAGAAAGCCGGAGAAAGTACGCGGCGCGGAGTCAACGTCCAGCTCTCGGTAAGGTTCGTAGGCAAACGCAGATCTACACCGTAATAGATCGCGCAGTTTTAAAACTTGCCATCAGGTTCCGCACCCTGGGCGAGCTTCACCGTGGAGGCGAGCATCCACGACTTGTACCGTATGCGGGAACCGTTGACGAGCTTCGAAAGTCTCCCAACGCTGAGTCCATGCCGCTGAGCAAAGCTGGTCACACTTCTTCCAACGGACTTTCGCTCTCCTGTCTCTACGTTGACCAGCACCGTTGTCATTCGGTTCCTCCGTGCCTTGGCTTTGCGATGGGTTGTCGTCCAGCCGTGAAGACTTTTGTAATGTCCACATGCCAGGCTGCGCGCATTGCTCGGCCTGAAGCCATACTTCAGGGCGAAATCTTTGATGCTTTGGGTGGTGATCGTGTCACCTGATTCGTTGATCCATCGGTACATCATGCAAGGATACTGAATCCTTGCTTCAAAGTCGAGATTTTTACCACCAATGCCCGAATAGATCGAGTATTTACATTCGTCCGTGGAAACCCAGGCCATGAGCCCGTTCGAACTACGGAGGCACCCTAGCGGGCATTGTAGTGCTTCCCGAAGGCCATTTATGCGGACTCATACTCCACCAAGGCCGCTCAATTCTCGGAATGAGAACACCCGGATCTTCCTATTAACGTCCAATTGCTTTTCAAAGGTAAGTTCACGATACGAGCCATCGGTAGAAAAAACGAAACAATCGAACTTCAATGTCACCGACTGGCGTTCACGAAGGAGGTTCGCAAATCTGAGTTTCACCGTATTGACTGTCTTATCACTAAAGATTGGCAAGCTGGTTGCGGTATCCATCTTTCGATCAACCATCACCTTCGGGTGGAACGATTGAGCCGAATCAACGGCATTTGTGACAAAATGATTCCAGTTGCCGTATTTAACGTCAATCGTCCGAACATGAATGCTCCGTAGCGCGAGGTCATCCGAAAAGGCGGAAACGGTCACGTCGTACGGATTGCTGTCAGTCGCCC
>Ga0206798_1075_pt1 | contig 16549 bp, 13 predicted proteins | sample Alteio_BWOrgCont_66_FD_152893 | JGI IMG/M metagenome (GOLD analysis project Ga0206798, IMG submission 152893) | Enriched cells from forest soil in Barre Woods Harvard Forest LTER site, Petersham, Massachusetts, United States -... | ecosystem: Environmental > Terrestrial > Soil > Temperate forest >...
TTTGAGAACCAACTAAGTCGCTTTGGGGACCAGATTCGGATTCTCACTCTTTGGGACAAAACCGAGCCGGTCGCTGCGGGTTTTGTGACCTCACACGGTACAACACTAGAACTTCCGTGGGCTGCGTCTATCGCTGGTTATCAGAAAAAGGATTTGTCACTGGTGATGTATTGGCGACTAATCGAAAGGGCGATTGAGGAGGGTTATCGAACGCTCGACCTCGGTCGGTGTACTCGTGGGAGCGGAAGTTGGGAATTCAAACGACATTGGAATCCGACTGAACGCTCATTGCATTGGTACTATTGGCTTAAACCAGGTACTTCGGTTCCTGAATTCCGTGCTGACAATCCAAAGTTCAAAATCGCGACGGGTCTATGGAAGCGACTGCCGTTGGCGGTTGCAAACGGACTCGGACCACGGCTGGTTCGCTCAATTCCATGAAGAACTGCCTTCAGATGGGTTCAACCGACAGGTCCAAAAGGTCTCCCATACACGTGTTTGTACTGATCGATGCGTTGGGATGGCAAGTCATAAAAGATCGTTCGTTTTTGAACCGCGAGCTTACCTTCAGGACTCCGCTCAAGACCGTTCTCGGGTTTAGCTCTGGAGCGATCCCGTCGATATTGACGGGTCTCGCGCCTTCACGCACCGGTCGTTGGAATTTGTTCTACTACGATCCCGTGAACTCGCCGTTTCGTTGGTTGCGAATCTTTTCTGCCTTACCTGACAGACTCCTAAACAATCGATATGTACGCAAGACAATCAAGGAGCTGGGGCGCAGAGTACTCGGCATGGGGCCCTTGTTCGAGTGCGGCGTCAGCCCTCGTCTGCTGCCTTGGTTCAATTGGTCTGAGAAGACGAGCATTTACGAAGCTGGCGGCATCGCAGGTTCGAGTTCAATATTCGATCTACTGAGAGAATGTGAAATAGATCATAAGACCTATTCCTATCACACGCTCTCCGATCCACAAATACTAGAGAGGGCAAAGATTGATATAGCTGCAAGTGACGCAACGTGTTTCTTTCTTTATCTCAGCGAAGTCGATCATTTTCTTCACGGTGAATGCACGGACCAAAATACTGTAACGGAGCGGCTCATTTGGTATGAAGGGCAACTTCGGGAAGTCTTCGAGTTGGCATTGCAGCGCGATGAAGCGATGACATTCACCGTAATCTCAGATCACGGCATGACGCCTGTACATTCGCGATATGATCTCGTGCACGACATTCAGTCGCTTGGTTTTCAAATGCCGAGGCAATATCTGGCTGTGTATGATTCGACAATGGCACGTTACTGGTTTTTCGACGAAGATGCTCGTAAAGCCGTGATCAAAAAATTGGAGGGAATTACGTGTGGGAGAATTTTAGAGGAGTCACATCTGGATCAGCTCGGAATTCTCTTTGCGGATAGACGGTACGGCGAGGTTATATTTCTTCTCGATCCCGGATGGCTAGTCGCACAGAGTGATTTCAACAACGACGATTGGAGTCCAACTGGAATGCACGGATACCATCCGTCAGACCCTCATTCGGACGCCGTGTTTTTGAGCAACCGAGATCCGCACCGTGAAATGATTACCATCATGGATATCTTTCCCTGTCTGAGGAAGGCGACCTCCGCGGCATGACTATCAAGTCTCGGCTGACCGTATTGCATTTCGCGAATGAGCCCGTCCGCGGCGGGGCAGAAGAGCACTTGCTCATGTTACTTAATCGGCTCGATCGAACTCGCTTTCGGCCAATGCTGGCTGGGCCGCCAAAGCTACTCAAGCTTTTGCGGGATGACTTGTTGAAGGATGTGGACACAATCCCAATCACATTGCGAAGCCCGAAACACGTCACATCTGCAGCGCGATTTTGTGCCTTGCTGAATGAACATCAGGTGGACATTTTGCATTCTCACATGTTCCAAGCAAGTAAATTTTCATCACCAATAGGATGGTTGGCTCGAGTGCCGGTGCGCATCGAAACCACGCACATCCGTGAAGACTGGCGCCGTGGCTGGCTAAAGGGAAGTTATCTAGTAGATCGGTTGATCGGACATTTTATTACCGGATTCATAGCCGTATCGGCGGCCAACGGTCGATACCTTGAGAATGAGAAGCGCATTCCCGCTCGAAAGATCTGCGTCATTCGAAATGGTGTAGCGGTCGAAGACTTCGATCCGAGACGAGAGGTTCCACGTGAGCTGAGTTCTTCTCTCGGGTTCGACGTCGGCGCGCCCGTGGCGTTGATGATTGCTCGTTTGGAGGCCCAGAAGGGGCACCGGATATTACTCGAGGCGTGGCAGACGGTAGTTGCCTCGTTTCCCACGGCGCGGTTGGTTTGCGTGGGAGAAGGAAGCCTTCGCAAGGATCTGGAGGCGAGCGTGAAGGCGAACGGTATCGGCGACAGCGTTAGATTCGTTGGCTACCGGCGTGATGTATCTGACTGGTTGGCACTGGCGAGCTTCACAGTATTGCCGTCCTATTACGAGGGACTTCCTCTGGCGGCTATTGAATCGCTGGCCGCTGGACGTCCTGTGGTTGCCAGTTCTGTCGATGGGTCGACTGAGGTTGTTCTCGATGAGCGTACCGGCTTGGTGGTACCTCCCGGCGAGCCTGCACCGCTTGCCGCCGCCATTTGTAGGTTTCTAGGTTCGCCTGAATTATGCCGACGCATGGGTCGCGAAGGGCGACGCCTTGTGGAAAAGTCCTTCGGTCGGCAACGCCAGATCGCTGAAACGGAGGCGCTTTATCTGCGATCATGGCGCGCCCGAACTGGCGGCGACCTCTGGCCTCAGATCCCTTCAAAATATCGTATCGAAAGCATCCAACCGTCACGAGTTTCGCAATGAATATGGCCACGGCTTCTATATGTGGCTCTGCCCAGAGCGAGATCATCCACGCGGTCGTCGAGCTGTCACTCAGTTTCTTTCCCGATCGGCTTCTTTCCATTGTGCTGACAGGCAGTCTCGCTCGAGAAGAAGGGACGTGGTTGAACATGGGTGCACGGACGCGGTTGGCTGGTGACGCAGAATTCTTGCTAGTCTTCGAAGACACGAAGTCGCTTCCTCCATCTGAGTCAACCAATCGGCTGTGTGCTGACGTGGAAGCCAGGTTGGCTGACCAGGACATTGAGGCTAAAATCGACATAAGTCCCGTGGAACCGCGGTATTTACGGCTCCAGAAACCCCATATATTTGCTTTTGAACTAATTACCCATGGCAGGGTTATTTGGGGTGACGAGCAAATCCTGAACTGGATTCCGCGGTTCACCGCAACCGAAATTCCCGTAGAGGATGGCTTTCGTACTCTTTTGAACCGTATGACTGAGCTTGTCGAAGCGTTGTCCAAGCCGGAAAAAGGCTCCAAAACCACCGATATCGCAAATTATCGTTCGATGAAGCTCTCGCTCGATATGGCGACATCTTATCTGCTGTTTGCAGGAATCTATGAACCGACCTACAGGGGCCGCGCTCGTCGTCTAAGTGAGTTGCCGGCTTTTCCTGTCGTCTGTCCGATTCCGGTGCAGCATTTCGCAGCACGGGTGCAAAAGGCAACCCAACATAAACTTGGAGAACGAGGCACCTTCGGATCATCGGGCCGTGCTGAGTTACGTGATCTTATAAATGACCTGCATTTACTTTGGCGGTGGGAGCTCGAATCTCTTATCCCGTCAGAATCTGGAACCTCTGACAAAGCCCTGATGAATCGATGGGTTGCCAGTCAGCACATCAAAGAGCGCGTTCGCGGATGGGCCTCCGTAGTCCGGCGCCATGGCGTTGCGAAGAGCCTCAGGCATCTTCCGCGATGGACTGTTGGTTCGCTAACTTGCTCGCCGCGTCGAGCGCTTTACGCAGCGGTTAGCGAGCTCATATTTGCGATACCAGATATGTATGAACGCCCTGGCTGTTCCATGGGTGATGAATCTCGGTGGGACCAGCTACGTCTACAATTGCCTGTTAGCGAGCCACCGAATCGCGATCTTTCCGGCCACTCCTGGCAGAGGTTAGGTCTAGCCCTGGGCTGGAATTATCACCATTTCCTGGAGTCTACGAGATCCTGAACGGCGCATGTGTGCACCCTTCGCACCGTTCATGGCCTGCAAAACCAGAGGACGCCCTTCAAGGCAATAGAGACGGAGCAGGTATAGAAATCAACCGCGCGAGCTTGCAATATTGAATCTACTTCAAATCAGCCAGACCAACATAATGTGCCCAAATACTGGCGCTCAACTTCGGAACTACCACCTCGCTCGACAATTGGCGAAGACGATGAATGTGACCCATATCGGATTTGCTGAGCCTGCATCAATGCCGCGAGACCCAATCCAGCATGGAGATATAGCGCTCACACTGGTGCCGAAAAAAGCGCCCTATACTCTGGACAAATTGCTCCGAGGAGTGCTCGGAAGAATACCAGCCGGGATTCTCAATTATCAGAGTGCGGCAATGGATGCAGCCATTGAGGCGCACCTGGCAACAAAACATTACGACATCGTGCAGTTCGAAGGCGTGGAACTCTTTTCATATCTAAGCACTATTATGAAGTCGCCCTGGCGGCCACGATCCATTGTTTGGGACTGGCATAATATCGAATCTGAATTAATGGTTCGATATTCGCAGCACGCCGCCACCCCATTTCATAAAATGTTTCTGCGGAAAAGCGCGAAACAACTGAAGGTCCTTGAACGCGACCTATTAGCTAATTGTGACCTCCACTTGGTGACCAGCGAGCGTGAACGAGACTATCTGGTACAGATCCGATCAGATATCCAAATAGCTGTCGTCGAAAACGGAGTCGATGTAGACTACTTTGGTAGTCGCCATTCCGGGCAGTTAGATCTTGGTTCTTCGCGAATTCGCAGCCGTATACTGTTCGTCGGCTCAATGGATTATCATCCGAACGCGGACGCTGCGCGTTATTTCTGTGATGAGGTGTGGCCGCTTCTTCACCAGCAGATGCCATCGACGATCTTTACTGTTGTCGGCCGTAATCCACCCGCTAGCGTGCTTGACCTCGCTCGAAGACAGGGAGTCGAGGTCACTGGCACGGTGGCAGATGTCCGTCCATACTATCAAGAAGCGTTTGTAGTTGTGGTGCCTTTGCGAATAGGGGGCGGTACTAGGCTTAAGATCCTGGAAGCAATGGCGGCGGGAATTCCAGTCGTTTCGACGAGGCTCGGCATGGAAGGATTGCGGGTTGAACCTGGACGTCACTTAGAAGTGGCAGACACAATTGAAGACTTCAGCTTTCACGTCAATAGCCTACGACGTGACCGATTGCATCGCGAACGACTCTCGCGCGCCGCTCGTAGGCTCGTAGAGGATCAGTATGATTGGGGCGCCATCGGAACACACCTGACTGACGTTTATCGCAGGCAGTGTGGTTATGAACACAGTTCTGATTCGGCGATGTGAGTGTGTTTCCGCGCGAATTTGTAATGAGCCCGTCACGAGTCTAAGATTCGACGCGAAAAGCGAACTGTTTTCGGCATTACTCCCCTCCGTTGGCTGGGGAATATGAGCTGCTGTTACTATTGTCCTCATGGTTTGGCGTTACAGGCCTTTGCCACATTTACTAATAAGCTTTTTCTTCAACATACCAGTTCAGTCTTGGGCTTCCGGTGCTTGTTAGCTCGGGCACTTATGGTCACACTCGCAGCATCCGCCGTCCCTGTTCGTAACGGTAGAGACCTCTCTTTCGCTGACCGCATGGGACACTCGTCTACAGTGTCAACTATTAGCGTTTGGCCAATGATCGCTTTAACCAAAGGTGAAAGAGAGCCGCCGAGCGAAGTGCTGATGTTGTCTTGTTGATTCTCTTCAAGCGCAAAAATGAGGCTACGGAAGGATATGATCAACTACGAGATCCCAGACTTGGAAGTCAAATGAGGGACCAGATCGAAGAGGCACGCTTTAAAGCCTTCGAAGCTTCCTTCGACAAATCCCGCGCCTTTTGGGAAGGAAAAGCTGCAGAGAATCCATTTTGGTACGTCTCGTCGTTCGGCCCATATGCTCACCGAAACCTGGGCGAGTTTTGGCAGTCCGGCCATAGTATATGGCAGACTCTAAAAGAGGCGAGTAAATACCATCCTCGACGGTCGGACGTTGTAGTCGAGATCGGGTGCGGTGTGGGTCGCTTAACTCGGATGATCTCCCCGGAAGTCGGTTGGGTTAGTTCCTTCGATATATCCGAGAAAATGCTAGAACTGGCTCGAATGCATCGATTGTCTAACGTCACATTTTACCGGGCTGAGGGAGATAGTCTATTACCGCTCGCTGATGCGACGGCGGATCTGGTATTGGCTTACTGCGTGTTTCATCATCTGCCTTCGATACAGGCCTTTGAGCGGTATGTTAAGGAGATGCTCCGTGTGGTGCGGCCGGGAGGAATGGTCGCTTTCACGCTGACGCCGCGCGATTGGCGGGTCTTCCTCGAACCTTTATTACGTCTGCGTCGATTGGTGAAAGAGACGTTACTTGTGTCGGGCGGCCCAAGTGGTCTCTATCGACGAGAATGGATAGGTATTAGACCGCAGAAGCGAACTGTCATGCGGTTGCTCCCAGAAGGAGAAAGAAAAGCCGTGATGCACGGTGACAACTGGTTATTCGTCGCACGGCGGCACTCTGCAGCTCATGAAGCCACCGGTTGCGAAGTCAGAGAGAAAGTCCACTTCATTTGATGCTTGAGAATCTGCCTGAACAGTGCACGCATAGTGTTCGCCCGGTCTGCTTGCGATCAATAGAATTACGCTGATGGATACTACCCTATTGAACAGGAGTCCTTTGTGTGGACATTAAGTGCGAGTCGGGACCATCGCCTAAGGAAGCAAATGGAAGTGTTAAGCTATCGGTTGGCTAAACCTATGCCGACGAATTGATGAGACAATGCGTCGAAAAAACGCTCGCTGCGTGTTTGCCGGACTGTCGCAACGCTGCTTCGAAGGAGACGCATCGTCCTCTTGGCGATGTTCCCGACAAGCAACGTGATAAGGTGTTGTCCGGCATGCGTTGGACGGTTTGGCTTTCGGCCTTGGCGGTACCATTCAGTGCTGGAACGAATCTCTTGCTTGCGAGAGTCGGTCCGGAAACAATTGGCGTATATGGCCTGTTGGCTGTCTATGTTGGCCTGATCGCTTCCTTTCTCTACTTCGGTGGAGATCCGGTGATAATTCGCTTTATACCTGAATGCCGAGAAGAGGATCGGCTCTCATTTCTCGCTTCATACCTCCTCGTGATTCTCATCACTCTTGCTGGCTGGCTCGCAGTAGCGAGATTCTTTCCCGAAGCTCTTCACGTGGTGTTGGGCGGTAACAAGAGCAATCACTTTCGATTCATGGTAATCTGCCTGGCTCCGCTTCCCGTCGCATTTTGGATGATCTTGGCATCGCTAAAAGGTATGCTCGACATTCGTTCCTCACAGATATTAGGCAAACTGCTGCCGATTGTTACATTCATCGCCTACGCAACATTGTACTTTCTAGACCGGCCATTGATGGTCACCTCGCCGTTCGCTGTGATCTGGACGATCTATCTTGTCCCGATGATCCTTCTGGGCTTTATTGGCGCGTTTCGGGTGATTCGACATTGTGGAATGTCGCGACTGAGATTCTATTTACCACGAGGCTTTTGGTCCTATGCTTTTGGCGCTCAGCAATCGGGAATTTTGCTTTTTCTGGCGTACCGTCTGGATTACGTCCTGGTGCTCGATTACGGCGGTCTCGGGACTTTGGGCCGCTATGTAACGGTGATGACGATCGCAGGATTCGTCGGCATCGTAAACGGCTTTTTCATGGAGACGTTGCTACCTTCTCTTACCAATATGCTCGCGGTTAGTAACTCCACGGGTGCGGCGCAGGTGTTTATGATCCATATGCGTATCCTGTTTCTAGTCGCGACTGCGATGAGCTGCGGAATTATGGTATTGGGAGTGGCGGCAACTTCGTTTATGGGAGCCAAATACATATCAGTTCAAAGGCTGCTTATTGTGATGGCCATGGTGCAAGGCGTGGCTAATCCTGGGCTCTTCGGGGGAACGGTGCTTGCTAGTATCGGACGGCAGCGGCTGATTACATGGTCCGCAGTGCTACACATGGTGATATTCGCGAGTATGTTTTTCCTTCTTTGGCCTCACTATGGCCTTACCGGAGCAGTCGCAGCCTATGCGGTTGCCGTGGCCGCGTCATGGGGAAGCATCATGGCAATTGCACGTTACGTGGCACCGGACCTTCCGTCGATCAGTATTCTGTGGTTTAAGGCTGCGCTAGTGGATGTCGCGGTCTGTGTCATTTCTTTTTACTACATGCCACTCGGTGTTTACACCGGTGCCTTTGTCTGGCTTTGCGCGATGGTCGTATTTTTGTTCGTCGGACGATATGGGGTCAGCGAATGCATGATGCTGGTGCAAACGTTAACACCGGGTTTCATATTGCCGTTTGTCCGACGTCTAGGTGCGGGGTTTGCCGGCTCGGTGAAGCCTATATGAACGAATCTAAGGTTAGATCTCATAATCGGGAGCTTGTAAGAAATGAATAGCGTTATGATTTCGAATGGGGCGGGCATGGATATCGAATTACCAGACCTCCGAAAGGCCGGTCGTGTTGCACTCAGACTACTGTTTAAATTACCACCAACTATCCGCGATTCACTTATTTTTGGTTCCTCCCGGCTCGCGGTTCCGCTGCAGAAGGCGATCGTACGAAGTCTTGGGGGCACCTATTTTGTCAAGACAAAGTTTACCGATGGACCTATGCGGGGACAATTGTTGTTTTGCAATACTGCGGAGAAATATTTCTATTTGGGAAGCCACGTAGAAGATGACGTTCAAAAAGTCTTGAAGGATAATCTGAGGGATGGTGATGTCTGTTACGACGTTGGCGGACATATCGGATATATGGCTCTCCTTTTCTCTGCGATCGTCGGGTCAACCGGCAAAGTGTTCTGCTTCGAACCCTCGCCGACGAACTTCTTGCGTGTAAAACGTAATGTCGAAGCGAATGACGCGAAGCACCTGAGAGTTATGAATCTCGCTGCCTCCAATCGTGAAGGAAAGGCCGTATTGGTGGAAGATGGTTCTATGAGTACCATTGCAGAAAGTCCCACGGGATCAAATGATCTCTCGGACATCCGAACAATTCGGCTCGACGATTTCGTATATCGCGATGGCAATCCGGCACCCTCTTTTATTAAGCTGGACGTGGAAGGTCATGCCGGCCCAGCACTAGAGGGAGCGAGACAGATATTCGATTCCGTCCGCCCGATATTGATGGTGGAAATACACGACGACGCCGAGAATGAGCGGGTCAGAACTTTTCTGTCACCCTATCATTATGGCTGGTCTTTCATCGGTCGATCCGATGAGTATCCGAAGCGCGTCATTAATTTGCCGCATTGAGGTATTAGAGAAAGATGGAAGAACACCTTTCGGTCTGCGTGATTATCCCTACTAAAAATCGGCCAGCGGACCTTCAGCGCGTCGTTCGTAGTGTTCTGTCACAAACTGCGGGACCTCAGGCTTTAGTGATAGTTGATCAAAGTCGCGACGAGGAGAGCCGTCGGCGTGTTGAGGCCGAATTATTGAATGCGGACAGACAATGCGGTGGAAGGTGGAAACTAGTTTACATCCACGATACCGAGATCACAGGATTGGCGATGGCGCGTAATCGGGCTATGGAAATCGCGGATGGTAGCATTTGGTTGTTCCTCGATGACGACGTTGTGCTCGAGGCTGATTTCTTAGAGCAGCTATTGGCAGTATATCGAGATCATCCAGACGCCGACGGTGTATCGGGCATTATCACTAACTATCCGCGTCCTCTGTTATTCGATCGTCTGTGGAGTACGCTATTTCTTCGCGGCCCTTTCCACGATGAGCGCCAGCCAATTTACTGGCGAGCCGGGCAGCTTCGCGAATCGCCGCCAATTGTTGTTCGCAGGTTTGGTGGAGGTCTGATGAGCTTTCGGGCACGTGCGGTACGCGGTAGGTCGTTTGATGAAAATCTTCAAGGAGTCGGTGACGGAGAGGACGTAGATTTTTGTTCGCGACTGGGTCTTGAAGTTAAATTGCTCATAGCTCCGCGAGCGCGTCTCGCGCATCACCACAGTGCTGTTAGGCCGGACGATCATTGGTTGCGCCGGAGTGCGCGAGGCAATTGCTTTCTGTACCGAAAGAATTGGAACAAAGGAGTTTTCAACCGGCTGTGTTACGTCTGGTTGATCGGGGGGTATTCTTTGGTGGCTGTCGTTGCAAGTCTCCGAAGGCTGTCGTTGGAACCATTTCGCGCCCTACGGATGGGCCACGGGGAGGCCCGCCGTTCCATTCCTGCCACAGGAGTTACACGGCTTGCATGAAACGTAGGGTCGTGGGCCTCCTGGAGCATAATTTGCTCGAGGCGCCATGGAATCATAAATCCCGAGGTTGGCATTGGTGACATTGCTGAGGAAGTCGCCATAGTTGGCTTTTTCGCCTCCTGTGGGATAGGCCCACTGATCGGTACCGTTGCCCGTTATGGTAGCACTCTTACCGTCGTAGGGATTATCGAGCGGGGTGAGCAGACCCCAGTTGGCTTGCTGACTGTCCATGTCGTAGAGACTCCACCAGTCGAAGCCGACGATGGGATAGCTTCCATAGACGGTGGTTTTGGCGTTGACCAATAAATTTACCATAGCTTGGTATCCGGCTCCGCGCTCCGACTGAGTAGAATAGGCAGGGTTGACAGGGGCGAATGCCGCCTCGGCGGAGTCTGGCAGAGCATAAAACCCGGTCCAGTTGATCCATGGACGATCACCCAGGTACTTAGCTGTGAAGTCTATACGCGCCTGCTGATCCGTACAGTTCAGGCATATCCACGCGGGTGTCATACCCATGACCGGTAAATCTATATATTTGGCCGCTTCGGTCAGAACTTCACGCGGCGGCGGCGCGCCCCAGCTGCCCATTTGCATCTGAAGCATTACCCCTGGCGCATAGGTATGAAACTGCGCGGTTTCGACGCTGAAATACTGGTCCAGATAGTGGATGTAGAAGGCGCTCATGTCCGCCTGCATCGCCGCGGACTGTCCCACCAGCTTGAACGGCTCGCCGACCCAACAGGTATGCGCTGCGATCTTCGCTGGACAAGTGCCGTTCTCGTCCAGTATCCCGGTTCCGCTGCCCCATCCACCAGCCGAACCGAAGGTCGTGTAGTTCGAGCCCCACGCCGTGTTCAGCGCAGCGATGCTACCGTTGTAACGAATGGAGAGCCAATTGCTGAGTTCCTGTTTGGTATAGACGGTTGTATTCGAGTAGGTCATTCCTTGGCTGCTGTTCGAGGTCTGGGTCGGTGCTGTCACCAGTGTAATCCAGGCGGCATTGGCGGCGTTGTAGCCGGGCTGCAGCACCCCGGTGTTTGCGTTGTCAACCGTTGAGAAGTCGGGGCCGGCATCGAGAAAACCGGTCTCGTCCGACTCGTCGATCGTCAAGTAAATAAGGTAGGGACTGTTAATGTTGTTGAGCGCTAGTTGCAGACCCCAAGTATCATTCTTCAACAGGTTGCCAACGCAGGTGCCGAAATTCGGATCGAAATAGTCACCGAAGCCATAATGGTAGCCGGTGTAAGCGGCGCCGGTGCCATTCATCAAATCCTTGAGTGCCGAAGCTCCACACTCGCCACCGCTATTGATGAAGGCGTAGTGAGTAGTCATTTCGGTCATGGCGAAGGGCAGCTTGACCGGAATGGTGTTGGTCGCGTTGCCCCAAGCGGGATCGACTGTGCCCGGCCACAATTCGGAGATGGCATAATCGGCCACTGTATTAAAGCCCCAGCTCTGCATCCGGCGCACCTGTTCCAGCGCCCAATTGGCCGTCCAGCTTGACAACGGCTTGGCGTACTTGCTCTGAATCGCGCTGGCCGTGCTGTTAGTATTTGGGATCGCATTCCATACACCTTTGATGAAGAAACCGTTACCCTGTGGATCGCAGACCCACCAGCGGTTCCCAATCTTCTGCGTATAAAAGTGCGCCGCCGGGCCACTCGAACACGTTACCGAGGTCGTCCCTCCGTAACTGTCAAGACCCGCTGGTTCGATCGCTGCTCGAGCAGATTGAGAGCATGCCGATCTCCCGCCCTCACCGTCCTTGAAGGAAGGTGAGGGTACTGACTGAGCCAATGCCTGAGGGTCTGCCAAAAAAGGAGAAGCGAGAATCAATGCCAAGGCGACAATCTGGAAGGGCGCCACTCTCGGAAATCTCATCGATTCTAATGCAATAGAAATACTCATCCGAGTGAACAAAACGAGGCCGCAAGCCTGCCCACACAAAAGGAAAAACCCTTCAGCCCGACCCAACATACATTCAGTCCGTAATTGTCCAAAGCGGAGCAAGCTCGGATGCCATTTGACTCACCTGTATATGTGATTTTCGTTGTTCCACTGGTAATCGCGTACTGGAACATGAAACATCGTTCGCAGAACCTGCTGCTGCTCGCAGCTAGCTATTTCTTCTATGGATGGTGGGACTACCGCTTCCTAGCACTGATGATTGTGAGCACCGCGATCGATTATTACATCGGCAATAAAGTCAAGCCAGTTCTCTTGAACAGTAGCCATCGAAGGCAGTGGCTCCTGCTCTCCATATTCATAAATTTGACAATATTGGGAATCTTTAAATACTTCAACTTTTTTATGGAATCATTTTCAGCCGTGTTGCTCTCAATGGGGGTTCAACATGTTCCGACAGCGCTGATTCGAATTCTGCTACCGCCCGGGATATCGTTCTACACCTTCCAGGAGCTTGCGTACATCATCGACGTTTATAACGGAAAGCTGGAGCCTTCTCGTTCGTTTGTAGAGTATTCGCTCTTTATAAGTTTATTCCCTCATCTCATAGCAGGACCGATACAACGCCCGGGCCATCTTCTTCCGCAAGTGCAACAGAATCGAAGGTTTGACGCAGACAAAGCATTTGACGGTGTGCTTCTCATTCTATCCGGACTTATGCGCAAATGCATCGTGGCCGATAATTGTGCTCTCTTGGCCAATGCCGCGTTCGGAGGATCTTTTGGGCAGCCTAATCTATGGGTCGTGCTCATCGGTTCATATGCTTTTGCCTGGCAGATCTACGGGGACTTTAGCGGTTATAGCGACATCGCGAGAGGAAGTGCTCAGCTGTTGGGATTCCATTTCATGGTAAATTTTCGCCAGCCCTATCTTGCTGATCGGCTGCAGGATTTTTGGCGTCGATGGCACATTAGCTTGAGTACTTGGCTGAGAGATTACCTGTACATACCATTAGGTGGCAGTGCGCAAGTACTATCTACCTATCGAAACCTGTTGGCGACTATGATTCTAGGTGGGCTATGGCACGGGGCCAACTGGACCTTCTTAGTGTGGGGTGGCATACACGGAATCTGCCTCGCTGCTGAGCGGTGCTTCCTTGGATCGCGGCCATCTACCATGAAGCCAGATATCAATACCCGGCAGAACGAGCTCGTTCTTTGGATAAGGCGCATAGTATTGTTTCACGGCATATGCTTCACATGGATCATCTTTAGGGCAACATCGCTTCGTTCCGCAATGCGCTTCATCGCAGGCATTACGAAGGCAGCTTGGCGGCCCGAGTATGGGTCAGCTTTTATCATGCTTGCGATTTTTTCGCTCCCTCTCTTTGTTGCTGATCTTTTCTTGGAATCGACAGGAGGTGAATATCCATTCTCGACTTCGTCGTATCGAGCGCGGACAACATTCTCTTTTGTTGCGGTGATACTTTTGGTGATGCTATCGGCTAATAATATGAGCGCATTTATTTACTTTCGTTTTTAAACTCATGGCGTCTAAACACTTAAAAATTGTGGCGAGTGGGACGCTGATATTGTTGTTGATGGTAGAAGTGCTATCAATGAGACTCCTTTCATGGCGTTCGGAAACCTTTCAGAGAGTATCGGCGGAATACTCTGTCGCACTGTCAATCCGTCAAGCACTTACAGGTGAACCTCCGAATGTTCTCCTCGTCGGTAATTCACTCCTCTTGGAAGGGTTGGATATTCACGCGCTACAAGACCAGTTGGCTGGCCGTGTAAAGATTGCGCCTATTTTTCTAGAGGCCACTTCTTACTATGATTGGTTGTTTGGAGTCCAGAGGCTGTTGAGGCACGGCTCGCGGCCGGACATCATCATAGTGGGTTTACAAGCTAGAGCCTTTGTTGAAAGCAAGGTGCGCGAAGACTACTCGCCGATGATGTTATTTGACTTGACTGATATATTTTCAGTGGCGCGCGAGCTGGGATTCAGTCGTACAGAAACCGTAGGTCTAATGGCATCACACTATAGTGTGTTCTGGGATGTACGGTCTGATTTACGTAAGCAGGTCTTGAGAGAAGCGATCCCGGGATTCGAAAGTCTTTTAGTGCTGGCAAAGTCCCGCGCCTCTTTGCCCTGCGGAGCATACTTTACTGAGATTGCAGCCAAGCGCTTGGCGGTACTTCGGGACTTGGCGAATCAATATAATGCACGGCTTATGATTCTGGTGGCGACAGTTCAGACACCGGAGCCCGAGCGGGAGCTGCTTGCTGCCGCCAAAGCTGCCAGGGTTGACATCTCGATTCCGATTGGATCGGGTACCCTTTCGAGGGACTGCTTCAAAAGCGATCAGTTACATTTGAATGCCCAAGGGGCGCAGCTTTTCACGGCGGCCGTTGCAAAGGATCTTTCCACAAGATTTCCATATAGGAATCTGTCGATGACGGACCCACGACCTCGTCGGATGGTTAATTTGTCCGCCGGAGCTGGGGCCATGTGATGTCGTTCGTGGTCCGTCGCGCGTGTACTTATTCCTTCGTCTGATTCAGTTGAGTTTGTTAGAGCGACGCTCGCTGCTTTCAGCGAGCGTCGCCGTGGCTCTTTATTTGTCTTTTATTTATTGAGGCGCCATGGAATCATAAATCCCGAGGTTGGCATTGGTGACATTGCTGAGGAAGTCGCCATAGTTGGCTTTTTCGCCTCCTGTGGGATAGGCCCACTGATCGGTACCGTTGCCCGTTATGGTAGCACTCTTACCGTCGTAGGGATTATCGAGCGGGGTGAGCAGACCCCAGTTGGCTTGCTGACTGTCCATGTCGTAGAGACTCCACCAGTCGAAGCCGACGATGGGATAGCTTCCATAGACGGTGGTTTTGGCGTTGACCAATAAATTTACCATAGCTTGGTATCCGGCTCCGCGCTCCGACTGAGTAGAATAGGCAGGGTTGACAGGGGCGAATGCCGCCTCGGCGGAGTCTGGCAGAGCATAAAACCCGGTCCAGTTGATCCATGGACGATCACCCAGGTACTTAGCTGTGAAGTCTATACGCGCCTGCTGATCCGTACAGTTCAGGCATATCCACGCGGGTGTCATACCCATGACCGGTAAATCTATATATTTGGCCGCTTCGGTCAGAACTTCACGCGGCGGCGGCGCGCCCCAGCTGCCCATTTGCATCTGAAGCATTACCCCTGGCGCATAGGTATGAAACTGCGCGGTTTCGACGCTGAAATACTGGTCCAGATAGTGGATGTAGAAGGCGCTCATGTCCGCCTGCATCGCCGCGGACTGTCCCACCAGCTTGAACGGCTCGCCGACCCAACAGGTATGCGCTGCGATCTTCGCTGGACAAGTGCCGTTCTCGTCCAGTATCCCGGTTCCGCTGCCCCATCCACCAGCCGAACCGAAGGTCGTGTAGTTCGAGCCCCACGCCGTGTTCAGCGCAGCGATGCTACCGTTGTAACGAATGGAGAGCCAATTGCTGAGTTCCTGTTTGGTATAGACGGTTGTATTCGAGTAGGTCATTCCTTGGCTGCTGTTCGAGGTCTGGGTCGGTGCTGTCACCAGTGTAATCCAGGCGGCATTGGCGGCGTTGTAGCCGGGCTGCAGCACCCCGGTGTTTGCGTTGTCAACCGTTGAGAAGTCGGGGCCGGCATCGAGAAAACCGGTCTCGTCCGACTCGTCGATCGTCAAGTAAATAAGGTAGGGACTGTTAATGTTGTTGAGCGCTAGTTGCAGACCCCAAGTATCATTCTTCAACAGGTTGCCAACGCAGGTGCCGAAATTCGGATCGAAATAGTCACCGAAGCCATAATGGTAGCCGGTGTAAGCGGCGCCGGTGCCATTCATCAAATCCTTGAGTGCCGAAGCTCCACACTCGCCACCGCTATTGATGAAGGCGTAGTGAGTAGTCATTTCGGTCATGGCGAAGGGCAGCTTGACCGGAATGGTGTTGGTCGCGTTGCCCCAAGCGGGATCGACTGTGCCCGGCCACAATTCGGAGATGGCATAATCGGCCACTGTATTAAAGCCCCAGCTCTGCATCCGGCGCACCTGTTCCAGCGCCCAATTGGCCGTCCAGCTTGACAACGGCTTGGCGTACTTGCTCTGAATCGCGCTGGCCGTGCTGTTAGTATTTGGGATCGCATTCCATACACCTTTGATGAAGAAACCGTTACCCTGTGGATCGCAGACCCACCAGCGGTTCCCAATCTTCTGCGTATAAAAGTGCGCCGCCGGGCCACTCGAACACGTTACCGAGGTCGTCCCTCCGTAACTGTCAAGACCCGCTG
>Ga0206798_1113_pt1 | contig 16535 bp, 11 predicted proteins | sample Alteio_BWOrgCont_66_FD_152893 | JGI IMG/M metagenome (GOLD analysis project Ga0206798, IMG submission 152893) | Enriched cells from forest soil in Barre Woods Harvard Forest LTER site, Petersham, Massachusetts, United States -... | ecosystem: Environmental > Terrestrial > Soil > Temperate forest >...
CGGACACGATGTCCTAGATTCCAATGTCGGGCTGCCGTTCTTAGTCGTTTCTTCGGAAGAGACCAATCAATGGCTTCGCATGGGGCAGGTGTCCATCGATTATCGGTTGGAAAGGAAAGTTCTCAAGGCCGCGGAATTGGGGCAACGATAATGCTTCGTCAAATTACGACAGCCGTACAGACACGCGTCCAGTCACAACTTTACAGCATCGACCACGATAGATAAAGGTCGTCGCGGAGACATCGCACGACTATCATGGTCCGGTGTTCTTCTGACAAAACCAAGCGAATAATCGATGTCGTTCAGAACAGGGCGGTTTTGCTCTGTTATGTAGTGCAAAAATTGGACTTTTCCACCAGAGGCAAATCTTGACCCCTCGAAAAGATTCAAAACCTTCTCGTAGGTGGGAAACCAAAGATGGCCGCCGTGGATGACTTGGCCATCGATGTATTGGCCACCGCCGACAGGATCGAAGATAAATTTACCGGAAGTGTCGCGCAGAGTACGGTCTGCGAGCACGTCGCTGCGGTAGTCTGGCAAGCTTAGACGAAACAATCCTGAGGGTTTCAATATGCGAAACACTTCGTCGAAAATGGCAGGTATGTCAGCGTAAGGAACATGTTCGAAGACATCCTCCGATTGATAAATATCCACCGCGCAATCCGGTATCGGCATCGTGTCACGTACATCGTGAGCAATGTTCCGGGAAGAGGGCTCGTATGGCGTAAGTCCGAAGTGTGTGCGGTATTGGGGATGCCCACGATATAATTTTCCCGCGTAAAGTTTTGAAACCTTTCCAGATGTAACGAGCGACCATTGCGCCCCCCGAAGAATGCCCCGAGAACACAGCCAACCATCGGACTTGTCTAGCCACGCGAGTACTGCTTCCTTAGTTTTCGACATCAAATGTTCCGGCTGTGTTAGTGTGATTGTCTTCGACTGCTCTCATTGAACTGCTGCCGGTTCGGTTCACACCCGCTTAAGCTACACCAGTTTCTTTTGGTAGTGATACAGTTTGAAATCGACCCTAAAGGGTCTTTGGTACATCTGACTTGCGCGGGCCATAAAGGCAAAATGCAGCGCTATGGCGAATATGCACGAAGTTGGCGATCGCGGTGGAACTTGTCTTGAGGAGCTTTCCAACACCACGTCTTAACCAATTACGGTCGCGCATTAGCGCGTCGCCCTTGATCTCAACATACGCTATGGCATCAGTTTCGACATGCTCGAAGTGGCTGGCGAATAGGGCACTAATTTCATTCGCACGCCGATAAAAGACGTGATTGTAAATATAGGATTCCATTGCCTCAGGAGAGGCATTATTGCGATATAACCCAACCGCCTTCGCGGCTTTGAGGTAGAGCAGCCGGAGGGCACGGCTTTCCATGGAATGAATGAGTGGCAATCCGCAATGCTGCTCTATGATAGCAGAGCCGAGAGGGAAAACCGTATAGACTCGGCCTCCCGGTTTCAGGATGCGCGCCAGTTCGCTGACCGTGGAATTTAAGGTCAAGATATGTTCGAACACCGTGTTAGAGATAACAACATCCACACTACTGTCGGGCAACGGAATGCGTTCGGGATCTTCAAAGTACGAAATGCGCAATGTCAGATCTAGATCGGGCCGTTTTGCGGCCCGGGCCTCGATGGAAGGACGTGCATCCGGGATATCGACACCGATAATATTTAGTCCTCCATCGAGCAACATTTCCACGAAGCGGCCATCGCCGCAGCCCAGATCCAGAACAATCGCTGACTTACCAAAATAGGACGCGCGGTAGCGGAGATAATCGTCTGTGGTGGTCATTTGATCTCAAGCATTCGCCGCTTCCCAATCTTTCAACACGTTCACCATATCAGACATTGCCCAGAATTTGGGAGTAACACCGGCGGCCACGCTGGCGTGATTTTCAAGGCCAGGTGGGTACGCACGGAATCATACGGAATTACAGAGCATGACCTGAGCCCCCGAATCTTCTCCAAAAACGAATAGAGTCTGGCACTCGGATGGAAAGAGGTACGGACGATGAGCATCGTGGTTCTCTGCCAATCCCGTGAGGTGAGCCAGCGCCGGGCGGGATAGGCGATCGAAGCAGACCGGACCTCGATGCGCTATCCCAGCATCCGGCCCGACGATGCTGCCCTGGGCGCGCTTGCCGCCCACGGCGCCGGTTCGGCTAGTCGCAGTCAATTGACCTGTCGGGGACCGGCCCATATGGTCCGCCAGCCTGGTGAGAGCCCGTAGCTCAGGGGTAGAGCATCTGACTTTTAATCAGAGGGTCGATGGTTCGAAACCATCCGGGCTCACCAACATGGCGCTATGTTGGCGCAAGAGTACAAAACCCGCGCTGGCGTTGGAAAATAGGTAAAGTCCTTTGCCCAGCGTCCTCAAAGGGGCACAAGGCCCCACAAATCCTCTCAATGAGTCAACCGCTTACTGCCCCGGATTCGTGAGCCCGCGGACTCATGGGAGTTTCCTGATATGGCGTTGGCGGCACTCTTCGCAAAAGCGCTATTCACGAATCTTTGGGTCTACGCGACCGGGCTCGGTCCTGTGGCCATAGATGCGCTGACACTGCTATTCGACGGGCGAAGCCTTCACGAACCAAGCCGAGTCATATTTCAGCCGGCTGCGTCGTGCGGAAATGGGCCATCACCACCATGTTAGTGGCCCGTACTTGCTCCGGTACGCTCAGGAAAGCGCGTGGCGGAAAGATGCGCGGCGGGTGGATAACGGCGCTCGGGTGCGCCGCGTGACGGAACTGGCGCTGCATCGCGGCCCGTCAGTGGACTTCGCGGGGTATTACCAGCGACGCAAGGTTGCTAGTTGAATGAAAAGTTCAATCCACCACTAAATGCGCTCAGCGATTTACTCTGACCATAGTTCACCATCGCCCGGAGGTTGTCAGAAATTTTAGCAGTAAAGGCTACGCCTCCCGCTGCATGACTGTCGAACCCGCCAAAATTTACGCGAACCGCATAGCGATCATCATCATTTGGAATAGCATCTTTCATGGCAACCCCCATCGCCGCCCCATCCAATGCACGGTTTAGCTGTGAATTGATGACAGCGATTTGGGAGACAAGGATATTATATTGATTGTTCAAAATGGTGACGTTTCCGTTCAGAGTTGTCACGCCCAAGTTTAGCGTATTGATGCTGGAGAGCTGGCTCGTGAGTTGCCCGTTTACTGTCGCAAAGCCCGAAGTAACGTCAGAGCTGGTCGCAAAATAGTTCAGAGGTATGCCGCGCCCGGGGGACACACATGGTCCGCTGGGACCCACGCAGGTACCACCTTGTGAATTATCACCGACCACGGCCAGATAGTTAGTTCCATTCACTGAATTTACAACTTGTGCATTTGCAGCAGCCGATGCAAAAACAATCGCGGCTATTGCCGCTATCATCATTAGTTTCATTTGATACCCACCCTAGTTGTCAGGCCAACGTTAGCCCATGGGGGAGCCTAGCTGGGGGCAGTTTAGTGGTCCACGGGTTGGCTTTTTATCCCTGCACTGGTGCGCCGCGGTTCTTCGAGCGAAATCGCATCGCTCATTACCGCCCCGTATAGGGTAAGCGAAGCCCGGCGATCGACGTCCGGCGAACCCGCAGACCGCTTAAAAAATTTGGTATGGTGTCCGCATGAAATTATTCATTTTCCCTTTTGTCGCAATCACCGGGCTTATCGCTCCGCAGCTAGCAGCGACCGCTTCACCATCCCAATCCGTGCCTTCAATCGCTGCTCTGCGCGGCGGTTATTTTGGTGGGACGCAGACCATCACGTTGGCGAGCTTTTATGCCGGTTCCTCCGCTGGGGGCGGCACGCTGGTCGCAAATTCTGGCGATACTACGAGCGCGGACGACAGCTGCACGATCTATTTGGATGCGGCGGGGCATCGGTTCCGCCGCAGCCTGACCGGCAATGTGCTCAACGTCGCGATGTGCGGCGCACGGTGCGGCGGCGTTCAGGTCATGGATGGACGTTCGATTAGCGGCTCGGCCAATATCACTTCGGCTACTGCCCGTTGGACTTCGACAATGGTGGGCTGGCGCGCGGTGGTCAACCGGGCCGGCGCGTCAGGACGCCAGATCGACACCGCCGTTGCTGCGGTAACCGCGCCGGGATCGCTGACATTGGTCGCCGCCGCAGGCGTAACCGGGTCCGGCGAAATCGTTTCAGTTTACCCTGATGATACCGCCGCCCTCGATCGCGCAATCGCTGCCGCGAACAAGAACAAACTCGTCGTCCAACTTCCTGCCAAGGCGATCTGCGGCTACGCCAATCCGGGCATTAGCGTCATCAAGCTAATTTCCGGGCCTGGATTGCAATTGAATTCCGGTACGCTCTGGCTGGCGCAGACCGGGCCGACTATAGATAATGGTGTCGGGCTCAACTTCACCGCCAACGGCTCCTCGGTAGTTGGGCCTGGAACCATCGATGGACTTTACCAGACCGACCAGGGTGCGCCGCAATTCAACACCTCCGCCGTGCTCTTCGCCAACACCACGAGCAGCTCGATTGTTGGGCATGTCATAATCCAGAATACCAAAGGCCGCGCCTTCCTAGCCAGTGGAGTGAAAAATTTTGCGGTTTCAGATGTGGTGCTTAGGAATTGCGGTGATTTCGCCTTTCACCCAGCTTCGGGTGACATCATGCAGGGCCGCTCCATGTGTGGAGATGTCAGCGCGCCCAGCGGCACCCTGACAGTAAAGAATTACACTGCCAACGATGCCGCTCAGGCCGGGTTACTTGTTTACGGTCCAACCGATGCATCATTTCATGCCACGATCAGCAACTGCCATTTCAGTGGCAGCGGTTATTACGGCTTGGACTTGGAAGAAATTAAAGGCGCGGTGGATGTATCCAATTGCGAGCACACGGGTAACGGTGTGGCACCCTCTGCCGGACTGATCTATGGCGGCTACATTATTAGGGACGTAGCGCGCGCTAATTTTACCAACATAAAAAGCAGCCTCACGGATTCTAACGCTTTTGTTGCCCAGAGCGTCGATGCCAATAATAATCTCACGGAGTGGTCATTCAATGGACTCCAAATCACCGGAACCTCGCCACGCCATGCTGGTGCGATTTATCTTGCATTCAATTGGACGGGTTCCCCGCAGCGTGTGTCCTTAAGTAAGGTGGGGTATGACAGCATCACAATCTACGCGAACAGCCCACAATGCAGCACGGCAGCGCCCCGACAGCAATTGCTGACATTTGACGACGTGCGGGCGTCCAGACTTTACACAGGCGGCGCACAGACTGCCTTTGACGTCCAAGGCAATCCAGGACAGAAACTTTATGTACAGGCACATGCGAGCGATCTGGGAACAGTCAACGTAAAGCCGCTGGCAGGAAACCAAAACGCGATCTATTTCGACCTGTCCGGGGTCCAGATTAATGGCGCGGCGGCCAATTCAGCCACGCCGTTCAAGTGTCCCTGAGCGTAGGCCCGATGCCGTTCTCTTCAATCCTGCCTGAAATTCAAACTGTAACGGTGCCGGCATTGCGCGCCGAAGAGCCGTTACTCCGGACCAGTAAGGTCCGCCGCGTGTGCCATGACCTCAGCCGTGCCGGTGCGCTGCAGATAGGGATAGAGATTGGCGTCACCTTCCAGAGCCTGCCCGCCGTCGCGCTGGACAGGGCGGATAATCGTGGTGATACCGCTCTGGTTCGAAACCGGCACGACATAATCCAGCGGGATAGTGATGATGAAGCCCTTATCGAAGCTGCCTTCGCCGAACTGAAGCGCGGAGACGTTTGTCTTAGTGAAAAAGGCACCAAGCTCCACCCCGGTGGAAAAGCGTCGCGATATTTCAAAGGTGACGCCGCGGTCGCCGGCGAGGTATTGTCCGGCGCGAAGCTGGAAATTCAAGCCATACCAGGGCGAGGCATAATAAAACGTGACGTGCCCCGTGGTAATTTGGTATTTCTGCAACCCGAACAGCCGGTCGAAGGCGCGCTCCTGCACGTGATAGATATCGGCGTCAATCGCCCAGCGCTGGCCTTCCGGACGCCATAGCACCTCGCCGCCCGCACCGGCGTACATGCTCTCCAGATAGCCGACACGCGCCTGGGCAAAAACATCTGGTGCCAGGCGGGTGAGATAATCTAACTCAACCTGGCCTAATCCGTTCTTTCCTTCTGTGAAAAACCGAGTCCAATCGGTGCGGACATGCGGTAATAAGCTGCCTGGCGCGCGGTTCACGTTGTAATTGTCATAGATGTTGGCCTCTCCTTCGGCGGCGGCGGACAGCCCGGGCTGCAGCTCCACCACACCCTGCACTGCCGCGAGGAACTGAACCGCGAAGGGATTGTTGGGATCGAACAACTCCTGCCGGAATTGCGGAAAGATGCTCCAGCCGAATTTGGGATAGGTGCCCTTGAGGGCGTCGGAAAGCACCGGGTTCTGCAGTGGCGCGTCGTTCAGCGTGTTCCCGTTGTCCAAGAGGCTGTAGCTTCCGGTCTGGGCGATAGTCCGCTCGGTGGGGCCGCGTAGGATATCGAATTCGGCCTGGGGCACGCCGGCGAGCGTCGGTAACAGGCGAAATTTCTCGATGTTCGGCGGCGCATCCGCCAGCAAGACGCGCACCAACCGCTTCACCGCATCGTCTTCATGCGAATAGCGCAGATTGCTGTAATAGATGACGGCATCGCTGTCGGTCAGCGAAATGGCCTGGATGGCGACATCTTGCTTGGCAGCATCGGCCTTGATGGTCTGGACAGCCGATTGTGTGCTGGGCTGCGCGGGCGCCGACGCATCAATGGTGAGAAGCGCGGCGGGCGTCAGTGTCAGAGTGTTCAAACCTGCGCCGGGGTTTTGGCTCAATGTGGCATTGACCAGGGCGCGGCTTCCCCGCCGCTGAACCGCGCAGTGCGCCGATCTTCCGGTGGCATCGGTGGCGACTACCCCATCGAGATCGACGCTGTAACGCGCCGCCATCGCCGCCGCATTGGAGCAAGCAGATCGCACATCGCCCGCGCCGATGATTATCATCAAGGTCCTGCCGCGCATGGAAACATCAGCGATATTGACGGTTTCCGCGAACAGCGCATCGGAGAGGGCATTCAACCCGCTGGAGGAAAATATGACAGTGCCCGCGGGTTGCTGGCGCTGCTGCAGCAGCATGTTAAGTGCCTGTTGTTGTTCCGCTGGGCTGCGCAGATGCGCGGGCGGTATGGGCGGATCGGCGAAATGTTGTGGAAAAGGATCGGTGGTCGGGTCCAGCGCGAAAGAAACCGATCCTTCGATGCTCCTGCCATAAAACCAAGCCATCCCCAATGTGACGTTGTCAAAGGCCTGATAGGAAACGCCGTAATTCATCTGCGTGCGCGGGTCAAAATTTCCAGAGATTGTCTGGGGCGTGTAGGCATCACTGCTGTATTCCGCGATAATTGAAAGCCCGTCGATCGGTGTCAGCCACTTGATGCCGCCGAACAAACCAGCGGTGGGTCCATGAAAGAAGCTGCTTAACGTAAAGGCTCCTGCACCGGAGCTGGGACGAACTGCAAAGGACTGCGATATCACCGTGAGGGGATTCTTGAACAGGGCTGTCGTGCCGAGGTTCCCCCAGCCAATGCCCAGCGTCGCGTCAAACGGACCAAATCTTTTTGACGCGACGAGATATTCGCCGCCGTAGATTTCAGTTCCGACAAGGTCATCGATACCAACGGTAACAGCAGGCGTGATGTTGGTTTCATTGAATAGTCGAGCTTTCACCTGAAAGCTCCGATCCCAATAGACCGGAAATGAGGTGTTGAAGTGTTCCAGCCCAGAATATTTGAACGATGTTGAAAGCCACGGCAAAGCCTGAAAGTCAAAATTGTAACGCTCGGTATTCTTGAAAAAGCTGGCTCCCACGTCGATCTCGCCATCGGGGGCCATACGGGCATCTGGCATGTCGATAAGATCGACACCGCCGAAATTGTTGCGGGGGTCCGGCCCATTGTCATCGGCGCTGGCCGGGTAGGGCAGGAAGAGGCAAAGGGCGGTGGTACAGATCAGAAGGGCGATGTGAGCCTTGCGCGAGTGCGCCCACGCGACCTCTCCCATGCCGGCCGGTCGGGGCCCTGCCTTCACTGTTATCAACCTACAATATGCCCGCGTTGGCGTTCCTTGCCTTTTGTCTAAACAATTGCAAGTAAAATCTTTTTCTTCACTCGCAGGGCTGACTTATGCTAAATGGGCAGGGTCGAAGTTTGAGCCGGTTTGAGGGCAAATGCCGAGAATGCGCCATGGCTGGAGCGGAGTGTTGGCGAGTGGCCGGATCGCGGCGTTCTGCTTGTCCTTTCTCGCCGGCCTGATGCTGGTAGCGACCGCCGGCCATGCGCAGCTACCCGCCGGCCTGGATGCCGCGCAGCTGCTCCAGCAGTTGCAACAGCAGCCAGGAAATGCGGGTGCTACGGGGTCTGGCGTGCAGCCTTCCGCGCCGGCGGACGTTACCGTTCAGCCGGCGTCGCGCAATAATCTCGCCATGCCGCCGCCATCACCCCTGGAACAGATCATGTCGGCGCGCGCCAGCGCCAAGCTCCAGCAATTCGGTTACGATGCGCTTGGCCAGGGCCGTTCGGTCACCATTCCCCAGGCCGGCGCGGTGCAGGATGATTACATACTGGGACCGGGCGATGAAATCGTGGTCTCCCTGCGCGGCCAGGAAAACAGCGAATCTCGCGCCACAGTGAGCCGTGACGGGCAAGTCGTGTTGCCGCGTCTCAATCCCATCTCGGCGGCAGGCCGCAGCTTTGGCAGTTTCCGCAGCGATGTCGAAGCCGCGGTGCGCCGCGCCTATGTCGCCACCAATGCCTCCGTTTCAGTGGCGCGGGTGCGCCAGATCAGCGTGCTGGTGTCGGGTGAAGTTGATATACCCGGCGCGCGGGTTGTTCCCGGCCTAGCGTCCGTGGTGGATGCGCTGGTGCTTTCGGGCGGTGTCAGGAAGACCGGATCCTTGCGCAATGTCCGCATTGAACGCGGCGACAAGAGTTATGTCGTCGATCTTTATGCAGTCCTCAGCAATGCCACCAGTGCGGCCGCGCATATGCAACTGGCGGATGGCGACCGCATCCTGGTGCCGACACTGGGCAAGGTGGTTGCGGTCAGTGGCATGGTGCGCCAGCCAGGCATATATGAATTGCCGTCAGGTGCTTCGAGCATGAAGGCCCAGGATCTGCTGGCGCTGGCGGGCGGCCTGGAAGTGCGGGGACGCTACCGCCTTTCGGTGCTGCGCGTCGCGGCGAACGGAAATTCGCAGATGGCGTCGCTGGCGGATGAAAACGGCACTATCGGCGACAGCGAAATACTATTCGCGCAACTCGGCGCCGACCAGATCGTCGGCCAGGCGACTTTGTCGGGTGGCACGTCGCTGGCAGGTAAATATCCTATCACCGAAGGCAGCAAGCTTTCCGATGTCATCAAGGCGCCCGGCGCCCTCCCTGCGGCGCCGTACACGCTGTTTGGCATTATCGCACGCAAGGATCCGCGCACCCTGTTGCGAAACCTGCTGGCCTTCACGCCGGTGGCGGTGCTTAACGGTACCGAAGATCAGGTCCTGCAGAGCGATGACATAATTCGGGTTTTGTCCGTGGGTGAGGTCCGCCTGCTGACAAATACAGTCCGGCTGTATAACCAGCGCCAGGAGGCAGAACAGGCGGCGATCCGCAACCCTTTGGCTGAAACGGGCACAGATCAAGGCGGCGCCACGGCAGCCGGCCAGGGACAGGTGGCGCCAAACCAGCCCGTAGCGGATTCAACCATAAACCTGGCTGACACTCAGCGCCGTGACATAGCCGAACTGGCGGAGCAGATCGATCCCGTCACCCGCCAAGGCCTCACGGCCCAGGTCCAAGCGGAGCAGGAGCAGATGGCTGAACAGCAATTGGCGTTTCAACAGGCAAACCCGCAGCTGCAATTGCTTGCGAGCCAAAATGGACAGAACAACCCGAATAACCCGAATAACCCGAATAACCCGAATAACCAGAACGGCAATCCAGGCGGATCCGTGACTGTCAGCGCCAGTCTGGCCGGTGCATCGACGAATGTTGCCACGAATTTGCAAGGTCCAGCTCCAGCTAACAACAACAATAGCACGGCCGCCATTCCCAGAATCCCGGTGCAACCGCCGGCGCCCAACTTCCAAGTTGTTGACGCCAACTCCGGCCAAGTTGCCACGAATCGCGAGATCAGAAATTTTGGCGATCTGGCGCAGCAATTGTCGGTGGACCAGTTAGTTCTAGTCAATTTCCTTTCCGATCATCAGGTCGTGCTGAACGGCGCGGTCAGCGGCCCTGGTACCTATTTCGTAGGTCCCAATGTCGCTCTGCTGGATCTCGTCCAAGCCGCTGGCGGCACTGCTAACTGGGCCGATGAAAGCGGCGTCGAACTGATTTCTACCGCGGTTGATTCCCAGACGGGCCGCTCCGCCACCAGCCGCACCCAATTGCCGCTGCACCAGGGCATGCTGGCTGATTATGTCGTCCATCCGCGTGATCAGTTGCGCTTCAACGAGGTGTTCACCGATTCCGGCCTGGGTACCGCCACGGTGCAGGGCGAAGTGCGCTTTACCGGTACCTATCAAATTATCCGTGGAGAACATTTGTCCGATCTTCTGGCGCGCGCCGGTGGGTTGACCAACACCGCCTATCCCTATGGCACCGTTTTCCTGCGCAAATCCGCCGCCGCGAATGAACGCGCCGGCTATCTGCGGGCTGCGCAGGAAATCGAGGAAGAACTGGTGGTCGCCATGACCCGCATAGGAAACGACAAGATCGATTCCGCCAGCTTTGCCTCCTTGCAGGGCTTCGTGTCGGAATTGCGCAACACCAAGGCGGTAGGCCGCGTCGCCATCGCGGCCGATCCCAGTGTGCTGGCCACTAGGCCCGAGCTCGATCCCCTGCTGGAGCCGGGTGACGTGGTTTATATCCCACAGCGGCCCAGCACCGTTTCTGTCCTGGGCCAGGTGATGCAGCCGGGTAGCCTGCCTTACCGCTCCGGTAATACGCTGCGGGACTATATCGATATGGCGGGCGGCTACGGTTCCAGCTCCGACGCTTCCAGTACTTTCGTGGTCATGCCCGACGGTTCGGCGCGGAAGGTTGAGCAATCCTGGTTTGATTTCAGCCCCACCGACCTGCCGCCCGGCAGCACCATCGTCGTACCGCGTGATGTAACGCCCCTGGATACGCGTCAGCTGATCTTGGATATCACGGGCATATTCAGCCAGCTGGCGGTCTCGGCGGCCTCCCTGGCGGTGCTCTCCAAACAGTAGAGAATCACACGCCGCAGGCGTGGCTTTGATGCTCCGCGCGCGCGTTGCCGGTTAAAGCTTTCTTACTTTGCCGCGGCGGGAAATGTACGGCCAGCATCAAATGACAAAATATCCGTCGGATTTATACTATTGGAATGCTTGGTATTTGACGCCGGGACAAACCGCCGGCGCCAGCGGCCGGACATTCCGCCAATGTTGGTAGTTCGTCACAATTATGGCCTATACAACAGAATCTTTCTCGGCTACATTGCACTGCAACAATAGAGCGTCGGTTGCCTAGGTTGACACTTTCATCCTGGACTGTAAGACAGTAAATATCGGACCCAGACTTAAGAGGAGCAATTCCAATGCGGAAACTTGTTGCGGCAACTGTGGCTGCTACCCTGATTGCATCCAGCGCCCTTGCTGCGACGGATTCAGGTCCGCTTGCCGCCGGCAAGACGGCAGGCGTGAAGCAGGCCCAGGCTAGCGACGACAATACCGTTTGGTATATTGTCGGATTGGGTGTGGTTGCTGCCGGTATCGCGATCATAGCCTCGGGCAACAGCAATGGGGCTCTCGCTGTTGGTACGACCACAACCACAACCACCACCCCCACCACCGCCGCCACCACGACCACCAAGGCCGCGACCACCAGCACGTAATTTTCCGCGGCTTGAAAGTTTTTCAAAGACCCGGAGAGCGAGATCTCTCCGGGTTTTTTGCTTTGGTCAGCCCGGTGGGCGGAGGATTTCGATATCCAGCGTATCGCCCTTGGGGTGGATATGCTGTAGCGAGCGCCAGACGAATTTGGTTTGGGCGTCCAGCCAATAGCTGTTGCGGAATCGCCAGGTGGGCTTGAAGCTTTCACAATCCTCATCCACCCGAATCGTCGCGATCGGCTGGCCTAGGATCGTGATGGTTTCCTGTCCCTTGGCGGCAAGCCTGCAGACGATGGGGACCGAATAGCTGCCGATATCCGGAAAATCCGCCGCCAGATTGTTGAGAGAAGGCCCCTCAAGCGCCGTAGCGGGCGCCGGAAGGGAGGGTCCCCGCATGGGCGTCAATGACGCCAGATCATGCGGCAGGCCGGTGGTGCGGATGACCCGGCCATTCTGGGTGAGAAGCACCACATGGCTGCCCGATGTCCAAAGCTCCTGGCCATTGGTGTCGGTGGCCAGCACCAGCATGGTTTCCGGGCCGCCATCGAGACGAAAGCCCAGGCTGGCATAGGCCGTTGCGGCCGCCTGGTCGCGGCTGATGCCGCCCCCGTCGAAACTGTGGGCGATACTTTGTTTCAGAATCTGGAAATATTTCAGGTCATCGGTCTGGACGGATCCGCAGCCCGACAGCAAAACAAACACGGCTCCAGCCGCCGCCGGCCGCCCCGCGAATGCAATCACAGTTCGGTGCCCTTCAGGATTTTCCTCAACGCCGGCGCGATATCGGCCCGGGAAAGCCCGACCGCGATATTGGCATGCAGAAATCCAACCTTGTCGCCGCAATCATAGCGCGTGCAAGTGGTCTTGACCGCATGGAAGGGCATTTTCCCGATCATCTTGCCCATCGCATCGGTGAGCTGGATCTCGTTGCCGGCGCCGCGCTCCTGCCGGTCCAGGATGGCGAATATTTCCGGCTGCAGGATATAGCGGCCGATCACGCAGAGATGGGAGGGCGCCTTGGCGGGATCGGGCTTTTCAACCACGCCTTTGACCTCGGTGACATTGCCCTTGACCGCGCCGGGATTGACCACGCCATAGCGTTTGACTTCGGCGGGGCTTTTTTCCTCCGCTGCGACGATGATGCCGCCGCCCATGCTACGATAGGCGGCCATCATCTGGGACAGGGCGCCTGGCTTGCCCACCATCAGATCGTCGGGCAACAGCACCGCGAAAGGCTCATTGCCCACGAAATGCCGGGCGCACCACACCGCGTGGCCCAGCCCCAGGGGCTGCTGCTGGCGGATGAAGCCGACCGAACCGGTCTGAGGCAGCGTTTCCAGCAGGCTGTTCAGTTCCGCGGTTTTCTCGCGGGCCGAGAGCTGGGCTTCCAGCTCATAGGCATGGTCGAAATGGTCCTCAATGACGTGTTTGCCGCGCCCGGTGATGAAGACGAATTGCTCAATTCCCGCCTCGCGCGCCTCTTCGACCGCATACTGGATGACCGGCTTGTCCACCACTGGCAACATCTCCTTGGGCACTGCCTTGGTTGCCGGCAGGAATCGCGTCCCCATGCCGGCGACCGGAAAAACCGCTTTGCGGACGGGCTTGGGGTCTTGGGACATAACGGTTTCCGTTTTGGCTGCTTTATCGGGGGATGCTTTGGAAAAGCGCTGTTTTCATGGCATGGCGACGCTATTAAAGTCCAGTTTTTCCCGGAACTTGGGTGCGAATCAGGATGCAAAAAGCAACGCCCGTCTGGGCAGCGATCCTCACCTTGGCTGCGCTGTCCGGTCCCTCTGCGGCGGCGCCTTTCGCCGAAATTTCCGCTGCGCTTGCGGCGGGCAATGGCGCCGAAGCCCTGCGGCTGGCCGATGTCGGCCTGGGGGAGGCAAGCCTTTCCAATGCCGACCGCGCCCGGCTGATCGCGGACCGGGGCTTTGCCCACGACCTTGGCGGCGACAAGGACGGCGCCCTTGCCGACCTGACCCAGGCGCTGGACGCCAAAAGCCTGACTACGCAGGAACAGGCGCGGCTTTATCTGGAACGTGGACTGATTCTGGACAGTTTGAACCGGCTGGATGACGCGGTTGGGGATTATAGCGCGGCGTTGCGCCTTGCACCCAATTCGGCGCCTGCACTCAACAACCGCGCCAATGTCTTTCGCCGTCGGAACCGTTTCGAGGATGCACGGCGCGATTATCTTGCCTCCCTGGCCGCCGACAATCCCGCCCCCGAATACCCCTATTACGGGCTGGGCCAGATCGCCGAGAGCGAGGGCAGGCCCGACGAGGCCAGGAACTTTTATGCCCGGGCACTGGCCGCCAATCCGGGCTACAGCCTGGCAGCGGACCGCGTAGCCGCACTGGGCGGCGCGGCGCCACAAACCCAGGCCATCACCCTCAAGCCACCCGAAGGCGTGGGCGCCGAATATGCGCCGGTGGTGCTGCACCCTCCGACCGCAAAGCCTGTGGCGGCGCTAGCTCACGTGGGGCAAACCCAGGCCATCACCCTCAAGCCACCCAAAGGCGCGAGCGCCGAAAACGCGCCGGCGGTGCTGCATCCTCCCACCGCAAAGCCTGTAGCAATGCAGGCTCAGCCGCCGCCCAAACCAGCCGTTCCTTCGCGTCAGGAAGAGGTATTGCCTTTACGCCCGGCGCTGGACAATCCGGCGGGCGAGCTGGTGCAGCTTGGCGCCTGGCGTTCAGAGGACGAGGCGATGGCGGGCTGGCGGCGGGCGGTCGCCCAGGCGAACGGCGTACTGGGAGGATTTTCACCTCGTATCGTCGCGGTGGACCTTCCCGGCAGGGGCCGCTTCTACCGCCTGCGGGTGGCAACGCTGGACGCAAAAGATCTCTGCGCCGTCCTGACTAGTCAGGACGTGGCCTGCATTCCGGCCCGGAATTGATCGCCTTATTCCGGCCAAGCGCTGCCTGTTATCTCGGGCTGGGTTGTCCTGAGTGGGCCTGATGCAGGCGATACAGGCGATAATGGGTTGGGCGCGGACGCATGAGCGCCATTTGTCTGCGCTGGCCATGGCGGGCGGGTTCGGCTTCGATTCCTATGCCTTTGGCCGCATCGACCGGCCGATGACCCAAGCCGTCTTTGTTGCCTATCTGATCACCGCCGGGGCCAGTATTGCAATCCTGCACCGGCTGGAATCGCGGTCTGAAAAACCCGAGCCGCGCACCCACACCCTGCTGGTCACCGCCACCCAATTCGCGCTGGGTGCGCTGCTGTCCGGCTTCTGCGTCTTCTACATCCGCAGCGCCTCGCTCGGCTCGTCCTGGCCGTTCCTGCTGTTCATGGCCGCGATCATCATCGGCAATGAGTATTTCCGCGAATATGCCTCGCGGCTGGTCTTCGCTGCCCTGATCTATTTCTTTTCGCTTTACTCCTACGCCATTCTTCTGGTTCCGATGGTGGTTGCGCGGATCGGCCCGATCTCCTTCCTGATTTCCGGCGCCCTGGCGGTGGTGATGTTCTTTGCCTATGTGCGGGTACTGGCCTGGCTGGGCCATAACCGCTACCGGGAAGCGCGCCGCCAGATCGCCGGCGGCATGCTGGTGATTACCGCGCTGCTGAATTTGTTTTATTTCACCCGCGTCTTCCCGCCGCTGCCGCTGGTGCTGTCGGATGCCGGCGTCTACCACAGTGTCAAAAAGCTGGGCAGCAAATACCAGGTGGTGAGCGAGCCGGAGCCGCCGCGCTGGCGCGCCCTGTTCGGCACCTTTCCCGTGCTGCATACGGCGCCCGGCGAAAAGCTTTATCTCTACAGCGCGGTGTTCGCGCCCCCCCGGCTTACCGCCAATGTCGAGCATCGCTGGGAATGGCGCGATCCTTCGACCGGTGACTGGATGCAGCAGCAGGCAAACCCTTTCACCGTCATTGGTGGCCGAAACGACGGCTACCGGGCCTACTCCTCCCATTCCGCCCCCAAGGCGGGGGAGTGGCGGGTCAATATCGTCACCCGTGACGGACGGGCGATCGGGCGGGTGCGATTTTCGGTCCAGCCGGCGGCAAAACCGCCCCTGCTCACTACCAACATATTGAAATAGCGGAATTATCCATCGGCTTGCAACAACCGGGCTTTGGCCCTATTTCACAGTCCAAATTTGGGGTTGATCACGTTGTCCAGTACTAAAACTGTTATATCTCATCTGCGGCGCCTGGAGGCCGAGAGCATCCACATCATGCGCGAGGTGGCGGCCGAATTTGCCAATCCGGTGATGCTCTATTCCATCGGCAAGGATTCCTCGGTGATGCTGCATCTGGCGATGAAGGCCTTTTATCCCTCCAAGCCGCCTTTTCCGCTGATGCATGTGGATACGACCTGGAAATTCCGGGAGATGATCCAGTTCCGTGACGAGACCGCCAAGCGCCTAGGCATGGACCTGATCGTCCATGTCAATGAAGACGGCGTGAAGCGTGGCATCAATCCCTTCGATTCCGGCTCGGCGCTGCATACCCAGGTCATGAAGACCGAAAGTCTGAAACAGGCGCTGGACAAATACGGCTTCGATGCGGCGTTCGGCGGCGCGCGGCGCGATGAGGAAAAATCCCGCGCCAAGGAACGCATCTTTTCCTTCCGCACCGCCAGCCATGCCTGGGATCCCAAGAACCAGCGCCCC
>Ga0206798_1114_pt1 | contig 16512 bp, 19 predicted proteins | sample Alteio_BWOrgCont_66_FD_152893 | JGI IMG/M metagenome (GOLD analysis project Ga0206798, IMG submission 152893) | Enriched cells from forest soil in Barre Woods Harvard Forest LTER site, Petersham, Massachusetts, United States -... | ecosystem: Environmental > Terrestrial > Soil > Temperate forest >...
ACTATAACGCCAGCGGCGCCACTTTCGGACGGACCAAAGTTTCGCTTCCCTTCTGCCGCGTGGTGGGCGTGGCGACGCCGACGCCCGATTCCCATATCGGTTTTGAAGTGTGGCTGCCGCCGGCCTCAAGCTGGAACGGAAAATACCAGCAGGAAGGCTCGGGCGGATCGTCGGGCTCGATCGGACAGGGCTCGATGGTCGAACCGCTGGAAGCCGGTTACGCCACGCTGGCCACCGACAATGGCCATGTCACCGATGCCAATGCGCCCAATGGCGGCAGCGACAATAGCTGGGCGTTGGGGCATCCGCAGAAGATGGTGGATTTCGCCTGGCGCGCCGTGCATGTCTCGTCCATCGCGGCCAAGGCTGTGATCGAAAAGTTTTATGGCAGACACGCCGCGGAATCCTATTTCGTGGGCTGCTCCACCGGCGGGCGCCAGGCCCTGATGGAAGCCACGCGCTTTCCCGAAGATTTTGACGGCATCATCGCGGGCGCGCCGGCCTGGCGCTGGACCTATCAGATGACCGGGGCGATCTGGAACACGCTCCCCTCGATCAAGGATGCCAGCGCGCTGACCAATGACAGCGCCGCCATCCTCAACAAGGCGGCGATCAAGGCTTGTGACAGACTGGACGGCGTGGAGGACGGGGTGATCTCCGATCCGCGCCGCTGCGACTTCGATCCCAAATCCATTGTTTGCAAGGCAGGCGATACCGCCGGGGAATGCCTGACGGCGGTGCAGGCCGATGCGGCGGAAAAAATCTATGACGGCGCGCACCGCTCCGACGGCACCCGTATCTTTCCCGGCTATGCCCGCGGCAGCGAAGAGCCCTGGGCGCGGGTATGGGCCGGCAAATATCCCGGCGGATCGAGCTGGGATTTCTGGCGCTATGCGGTGTCGCAGGATGCGGGCACGTCCCTGACCAGTTTCGATTTCGACAAAGACACCGACAAGATGCTGAACGGCAAATTGCTGGGCTCGACCCTATCGGACAATTACAACGCCAAGCCGGATTTGAGCGGCTTTGAAAAGCGCGGAGGAAAACTGATCCAGTATCATGGCTGGGCCGACAATATGGTCAGCTCTTTTGTCAGCGTGGAGTTCTACAACCAGGTGGTGGCCAAGACCGGCAAGGCGCGGGCGGATGCTTTCTATCGCCTGTTCATGGCGCCGGGCGTCAACCATTGCGGCGGCGGCCCGGGTGCGTTCAATTTCGGCGGCGCCCAGCCGGCGGTGAGCCATGATCCGCAGCATGACGTGGTGGCGGCGCTTGATACATGGGTGACGCAGAAAAAACCGCCAGAATTCCTGATCGGCACGCATCTGGATCAGAGCAAGAAAGCCGATCGCACCCGGCCGATCTGCCCCTATCCGCTGGAGGCCAAATACAAGGGCGCGGGCGACATCAACGAGGCGGGGAATTTCGAGTGCAAGGACCCGGGCAAGCTGCCAAGCGGAGCGATGTGAACCTACCGGAATATTCACAAAATTGAGGCATGCGCGGCGCGGCGGAATAGCTTAGACTCCCGGCCATGGCACACCATCATGCAGATCATTCCGTTCACGACCATGGCATGTGGACCCGGGACCATGTGTTTCTGGGCGCGTCGCATGGCCGCTCGGAAAGCAAGGCCAAGCTGGCCGCGCTGGTCACCGCTGTCTTCATGGCGGTCGAGATCGGCTGCGGGCTGGCCTATCATTCCATGGCGCTGCTCGCCGATGGCGTGCATATGGCGACCCATGTCGGCGCGCTGGGCCTGGCGGCGGGGGCTTACTGGCTGGCAAGGCGCCATGCCGACAATGCGCGCTTTACCTTCGGGTCGGGCAAGTTCGGCGACCTGGCGGCGTTTTCCAGCGCCATCATCCTGGGCATCACCGCGCTGGTGGTGGCGGTGGAATCGATTGAGCGGCTGATCAATCCGGCTTTGGTGCAATATGGCGATGCGCTTTTGATCGCCTGCATCGGGCTTTGCGTCAATCTGGTCAGCGCATTCATTTTGAAAGATGACGACCATTCCCATGGGCATTCGCACGCCGCGCATTCGCACACCACGCATTCTCCTGGGCATGACCATGCGCACGATCACGAGCACGGCCATGATCACGCGCCGGCGCGCGACAACAATATGCGCGCCGCCTATGTGCATGTGCTGGCGGATGCGGGCACCTCCCTGCTCGCCATCGTCGCCCTGGCTTGCGGCTATTTCTTCGGGTTGGCGTTTCTCGATCCCTTGTGCGGCGTGGTGGGCGCTTTTGTGATCGCCTCCTGGTCTTATGGCCTGATCCGCGACAGCGCCATGGTGCTGCTGGATGCCGATTCCAATCCCAAACGCTCCAGCGCGATCAAGGCGATGATCGAACAGGAGATGGGGGCGCGGGTGGCGGATTTGCATCTGTGGCGGCTGGGGCCCGGGCATGAAGGCCTGATCGTGTCGCTGGTTTCGCCTGATGCCACTTCCGCAGAACAGATCAAGGCGGCGCTGCGGAAACATTATCCGGACCTCAGCCATGTGACGGTGGAAGTCGCGGTGTGCGCGGATTGCACCTAGTTTTTGTTAGCGAACGTAGTGAGCTTACAAAAACTGGTGCTAGCCGAGCCCGTTAGGGTGAGGCGCACCTAGCTTTTGTTAACGAGCATCAGCGAGCTTAGGCTTAGCTTTTCTTGGCGAGTGAGCGAGCCTAGAAAAGCTTGCCCTGTCCGAGCGCAGCGAGGATGCAAAGCTGGCGCCCCGAGCGCGAAGCGCGAGGGAACATAGCAACAAAAAAGCCACCCGGTGAGGGATGGCTTTTTATTGGCCGGATTCCCGCTTGCGCTGCCGCTCGCCCAAGCTCGCGGCGTTCGCCTCCTTTCGCATGTCCACTGGACATGCTCACGCGCAAGAGCGCGCCGGAGGCTCACGGAATGACAGCGGAGTGGGTTAACGCGGGATCAGGCCTTCGCGCTGGGCGCGTTTTCTCTGAAGCTTGCGGTAGCGGCGGACCGCCTCGGCCCGTTCGCGGGCGCGCTTCTCGCTGGGCTTCTCATAGGCGCCGCGCAGTTTCATCTCCCGGAAGATGCCTTCACGCTGCATCTTTTTCTTCAGCGCCTTGAGCGCCTGGTCGATGTTGTTGTCGCGGACGATGATCTGCAAATCTGGCTCCATGCGGGTTTTTGGAAGGTCGGGGTAGATAACAGAAGGCCTATCCCCTGTCCACCTCATGGGCATTAACGCTTTTCGGGGCGGCCAAGTCCCGGAAACGACGGAACTGGGTCTTGGCCAATGCCGGCCGGGAGGCCATATTCACCAAAATGGCTATCCTCAAAATCGCCCGCATGGGCCATCCCGTTTTGGCGCAGACTGCCCGCCCGGTGGCCGACCCCACCGCCCCGGAAATCCGCCATCTGGTCAATGACATGGTGGAAACCATGATGGACGCCAATGGCGCCGGCCTGGCCGCGCCCCAGGTCCATGTGCCGCTCAGGCTGGTGATTTTCCAGGCCCCGGCCGAGCGGACCGACCTGTCCCAGCAAGAGGGAGGGATGGGGGAAACCGAGAAATTCGACCATACCGCCCCCCTGACCTGCCTGATCAATCCCGAGATCCTGGTGCTGGACGCCGGCATCGAAGGCGGCTGGGAGGGGTGCCTGTCGGTGCCCGGGCTGCGCGGCTTTGTCGAGCGCCCCGCCCATATCCGCTACCGGGGTTTTGGCCTGGACGGCAAGCTGATCGAGCGCAGCGCCAGCGGCTTTCACGCAAGGGTGGTGCAACACGAAGTGGATCATCTGGACGGCCGGCTTTATCCCAGCCGGATGCGCGATATCAGCAAGCTGATCTTTGAGAGCGAAGCCCGCCACTTCACGACCGCCAGCGATGGCTGAGAAAGCGCCCCCCCAAGAAAAAGAAGATCGCGCCCGAGGAAGAGAAGGCGGCGCGGATCGAGTCCACGCCCGGCGAGGATGACGCCATCCTGAAGGAAAAAGTGCTGGAAGCGGCGTTGCCTGACGCGGATTTTGACGGCTTCACCGACAAGGTTCTGGCCAAGGCCGGCAAGGCGGCGGGGCTGGACCAAGACGCGCTGGCGCGGCTGTTCCCCGAGGGGCCGGTATCGCTGATCGAATTTTATTCGCATGCGGCGGATGCTGAGATGGAAGAGCGGCTTGCCGCGATGGAACTGCCCAAGATGAAAATCCGCGAACGCATTGCGGCCGCCGTGCTGGCGCGGCTTTCGGTTTTAAAGCCGCACAAGGAAGCGGCGCGGCGCGCGGCGGCGACTCTGTCGCTGCCCATGCATGCGGGGACCGCGGCGCGCCTGCTTTATCGCAGCGTGGATGCGATGTGGCGAGTGGCCGGCGATACCTCGACCGATTTCAATTTTTACACCAAACGGGGAATATTGGCCGGGGTTTACGGCGCGACCCTGCTGCGCTGGTTCAATGACAGCAGCCCGGACGAATCCGCCACCGGGGATTTTCTCGCCGCCCGCATCGAAAACGTGATGCAGTTCGAGAAATTCAAGGCGGAGGCGAAAAAGGCGCTGGCGAAGTTTCCCGCCTTTGGAGACTGGGGAAAAACCAAGGCTGACAAATAGCGCCGGCCTACCCCCGCGGTACAGTTTAACTTGGGGTTGCCGATGGTCAATTTTGGCCAGACGCCCCCCGGGCAACGGAGCATTCTTTGCGCGCTTTCACAGTGTGGAGCGTCGACATGGCGGACCAGACCAGTACCCCGGCAGAAATTCGAGCTTGGATCGCAGCAAGCAATATTGCCCGGTTCCAAAGAGAACTGGATTCTGAGACAGACGGGCTCAGATATAAAATTCTGACGGTGCTGCTTGCAAACGAATACGAGAAATTCGAGAAAGAGCCGTTACCGTAGCGCTCCAAACGGCCTCCCAATCCTCAATCGGCTTGACAATGCCAGCGATGTCCCCGAGGCGCCATCGGCAGGGCGTTTCGGCCTTGGGGGCCTTTGGGAATCAGCGCCTCACCGTCGCGACCAATTTGTCTTTGTTGCCCATATCCAGAATTGCGGCGGTATCGGCGTTGTGCAGGATCAGGCCGTCGGCGGCCTCCGCCCTTGTATCGGGGAGGGACTTGGTCCCGCAAAAGGTGTCCATGAACTTGCCGTTACGGAAATACTGGATGCGGTAGACCATGCCGGACCCTAGACCGGGACCTTACCCGCTCGCAACCCCGGCAAATTTCAACCTGCGCCAGTATCCCATCACCAGCGCGGTTACAGTTTGACCCGAGATTGTGGGAATAGGCGTGGGGGTCATCCCCCGTTACAATGCACCGTGTATTGGACCGAATTGCTGCGGTTGCCGTCGGCATCCATGATGTAGGCGCGCATAGTCACGTAGTACTGGCCAGTATTGCAATTGAAGCCGCCTGAGATAACCGCGCCGCGCTTCTGAGCATCAGCGGGAACATTAATCGGTGCGGAGGGATTGATATTTATATTGTTTGCGCTGGTTTCAACAACCTCGCGATGTAACAAAACCGCATTTCCATTCGGAGCAATGAAATGGAAATCAGGTATTATCAATTCCGTTGTCACGTTGAGAATCTGAGGTCCCAACCGAGCACCTATTGATACCAAGAGTGGACCGCCGGGCTTGGACGAGACGGGATTTGTTGGCTGCTCGACCGTGAGGGTCGGCACCACATTCGTTTGAGGAATAACCTGCGTCTCTGCAGCCGCTAATGGGCCAGAGGAAAGCAATACACCAGCGAGAATATAAGAGGCTGAAATTCGCATCAGGACCCCCAGTTTAATCAGCCAAATCTATCATAGGCTCCGGTTCTGGCAAATTTCCTTTTCGCCATCCCAAGCCTCGAACAGCTTCACGATATCGGCAGGGCGTTTTTGTCTTTGGGAGCTTTTAGGCATGGGGTATTATGTGCCTCTCGCGGAGAATTTGGAGGACAGCATGAACCGGCAGAAAATCAATCGAATTTGCGCCACCGCCCCCCTCCTCCTGTCATGGACGGCTTGCGTCTGGGTCCTGGGCAGCGTTGCTGGGGGCATCCCCGCCGCCCATGCTGGCGGTGATGAAGGGCTGGGGTTTCACATTTTCTGGCTTTTGATCTTGGCGCAGATGCCGTTTGTCCTCGGATACCTCGCCACGGCGGAATGGAATCGCTGGCCAAATGTCACAGGCCGGATTGTCCTGCAGGCCGCCGCCCTTGTCCTGGCGTTCAGCCCGATCGCCTATTTCAAACTGTAACAGTGCCCAATACCCGGCACTGGTGCAGTTTGACCTAGGGTTGTGGGTGCCGAAAATCACCGGCATGGCCGTACTTGATCTTGATGATGACCGCCTTGGCGGGGTCGGAAGGCCAAATCCAAATTTCTGACTTGAACCGCCAGATAACTATTCCAGTCTCAAGCTTCAGATGAGCGGCGAGCGAATCTGAGGCATGACCGGAGACGTTGATTATGAATGGCTGGCTTCTCATTCCTCGATCAGTTTCACGATATCGGATTGACGTGAATCTGTCTCCGTGATTCTCTACGAGTCAGAAGGGCGACCCGCCGGTAAGCAAGATCGCCCTTCCTTTTGATCCTAAAAAACTAAAGGCTATTTGCCCTTAGTCGTCTTAGGCTTCGGAACGTAAACATGTTCCTTCTCAGTCGTGCGCGGATGCTGCTTTGCATACGTTTGCGTAACAAAGTGCCCCGTGACAGCAGAGCGGTTCACTACTTTCCTAGTCGTCATACTACTCACCTCCTTTCCGTTAGACCCCTTGGCATTGGTCTTTAGGAGTGGACGCGAATCGCCATGCCGACAGCCGGATTCAGGACTCAAAAACCCCGCAAATTCAAGGGGTTTGAGCCTCCCAAGCTTCAATCAATTTCACTATATCGCCAATGTCCCAAAGTCGCCGCTCAAGACCGCAAGCCATCGCCGGTGACATACGCACGGCGCTGTTAATGCGAGAGAAATTATACCAAGTGGCATACAGCGCCATGGAGTGAACGAGATTTTCCAGTTTCTTGGAATGTGCCGCCGTGAGTCGCGCATACCGCTTCATATGCTGGCGCATGGTTTGATTGTGCTTTTCCACATAAGACGTGGAAACAAAGGCTTTTAATGGCTGTCCGACCAAGCGGCGCTTGCTAATGCCAGTGCAAATGCCGGGGCTGTACTTGCGCTCAGGGCCAGCGGCGTTGCCGCTCTCGCCGTAATGCTTCACCAGTTGGGCGTAATCCACATCAATCCCGAAGGCCCCCAAGACGGCGCTTAGATAAGCGGTATGCCCGTCCGTGGTTAGCTGCACCCGGTTTGCCAGCCGGTCCGCAACATCGCTCATGAAGTCAAAGGCCGCATCGGCGTCACGGTTGCCCAATAGGTAGGACACCAGCAGCTTCGAATCCGCGTCAATCGCGGTCCAGGTCCATACATCGCCAGCGCCAGCCGGAGCCGCCTTTGCGGTCTTGAGCGCGGCCCGCTTGCAGTAGTTGAAAGACCAGATTTCGTCGCACTCGACCCGCTGGGCCTTTACGCCACGCACTGCGCGGTCATGGTGGGCCATGCAGGCGGTCCCGGCCAGTTCCAGCAGCCGCAGGATCGTATGCTTGGAAGCCCCGGTCAGGCGCTCAATCCCGTTCACGGTGTTACCCTCCACCATCAGGTGCAGGATTTGGCGGCGCTTTTCAGATGAGAGGCGGTTCATGGCCTAGGCTCCATGCTTGGAGCGGGGGCCAAAAAACGCTATATTGGTGTCTGTGGTCATGGCCTGGGCTCCTATCCCGGGTTATTGATCGGCCCCGCCAGCGTTAGCGCGCTGGCGGGACCACCTGAGCCGATTGCGGGCCGTTTCCTCTATCCGACCAAGGACTTACCGGAAACGGCCCCGATCCTCGCCCCCACCGCTCGGCTAGCGCCAGCGGGGGCTCCAACTCTCCTGGTCATGATATCTCCTTCATTCTCCGAGCTTTGTACGCCTTATTTACTCTTATGTCAATAAGAAAGTGATAAAATATTAGATAGGCCGTTGACTTTTATCCAACGCTCGTTATGATAGTGGCACATAAGGAGATGGACCGATGTCCGATCAGACCGAATCCTCTGGAAGCGCGGGCAAAAATGATCGCAGCCCGTCATTCCCCTTCATACCGCTGGAAACTGCCTTGGAACGCTTGGCGGCTTTTGAGGAACATTTCAAACGCACTCCCGCGCGCCCTGAGAAGGCGGGTGAAGCATGGGGCATTGACGCACAAGCCTATGCAGATCGGACTTTAGCTGCTCTACGCGCCTTTGGCCTCGTTGATTATCAAGGAATGGGGAAATCACGCGTCGCCGTTGTTTCCGAAGAGGGCCGAAATTACCTCCGAGCACAGCAAGAAACGACAAAACGAGAGATCGTGCGACGCGCCGCTTTACGACCAAAACAGATCGCCAAATTTTGGAATGAATGGGGAAGTGATCGCCCTGCCGATGCAGCCTGTTTAGATACTTTGATGATGCGGGACAGCTTTAGCGAGAAGGGTGCGCGTGATTTTTTGAAGGTCTATGACTCTACTATCAGCTATGCAAAGCTCTTTGGTGATGATAAAATAGCTACGGAGATAGAAAAGGCAGTTGAATCAATGGATCACGTATCCGCCGCCCCACTTCGTGACCGGCAACCTTCGTCGGCCACGCCTCAGTCGGCTCGTCTGCGCGATCCAGCCCCTGGGATGCGTAAGGAGGTGGTTGGTCTGATCGAAGGCGATGTGATCTTAGAATACCCTTCTCAGCTATCGCCTGAGAGCTATGAGGAGTTGGATAGCGCGCTAAAGCTGTTTTTGACGCGAGCGAAACGGCGTGCCGAAATAGAACGGGATGCTGTGAAGAAACTAGCGGCGACCTATTCGACTTCAACTGGCGGAGACAAGCCAGATGAAGATGCTTGATCGGTGGGTTGAGAACTCAAAGCCATTCAAGCAACTCACCACCCAACTACAAGACCTCGATAATCAGCACCGAGAACTGCACGCGCGCTATATCGCGCTCCTGGTATATGCGGCCAATATTAAGGGTGCAGCGGATGTTGACGAATCTAGCGTTCACAAAACGATCTCGCGTCTAGCCTTACACGCCATTGTGAACGGCGAGGACGGCCCACCATTTGCCGTTCCAGTCTCAAAGCGTCTTGTTGAATTGGCGCATAATATTGCGACAGGCAAATATCCGGGGCCGCAGGTTTCAGCCGAAGAAGCCTTTGGGCTTTCACCAGATGGCACTCTCTCTACCAAATCCGGCCACTAAGGCTCAAAACCGGCCACTACCGGCAGCGGGGCGCTCCCTACGGGGCGTGAAGGCATCGAAGACCTGTTGGGAGAGAAACCCGACTGATTATTTTTTCTTCGGCTTGCGAGATGGAGCCTTGGGAGGTTGTCCCGTAGCCTCCCGCATGATGGCGACGCCGAGGGCTATAGGATCATCTGGCAGTTTCCGGGGCAGCTTGGTGGACTTGGGCAGTACGGGCTTCTTAGGGCCTGTCGGGGTCTTTGGCATGGGTGTAGGCTGCTCTCATTTGAACCGTGGGGCATATTATGGATACCCCATTCCTTCGTGCTCAGCATTACCACGACCAAGCCGAGAAAATGCGGAAGCTTGGCGCTGCTGAAGAAGATGAGGAAAGCCGCAACGCCTTGTTAGACTTGGCAAAAGTCTATGACAGGCTTTGCCAGAAATTCTTGCAAGCTGGCCGAGAAGCGACTAAGCAGAACTACTAGAATTTCAAACTGCACCAGTGCCCAATACCCGGCACTGGTACAGTTTGACCTAGGGTTGTGATTTTTGCCGCTTCCGTTCTTTACGCCATGCGATCCATTTTTTGCGCGAACGCAATAGCAGGGTGCCCCCAATAGCCACCGTTCCTATCAAATACCCAAGCAATCCCTTTAGGAATCCCCAGTGTGAAAAACCCAGATATGCTTCCCAGCACCATATGAGGACGCAAACGCCGAAGCCGCCAGCTAAGGCCCTTCCAAAAATGTGGTGGACCCCGTTTTGAACGCCCCATTCAATATCAGCGGGGGCTACTTTTGAGGACTTGCGCAATTTTCGTAATCCTCGACCAGTTTCACGATATCGCCAATGTCCCAAAGGCGCTGCTCAAGGCCACAGGCCATGGCGGGTGACATGCGGACCGCTGAATTGATCCGAGCGAAGTTATACCAGCAAGTGTACAGGGCGACCATATGGACGTGATTGTCGATTTTCTTGGAATGGGCAGCGGTCAAACGTGAAAACCGCTTCATGTGCTGGCGCATGGTCTGGTTATGCTTTTCAACATAAGACGTTGAAACTAGCGATTTTGCGGGCCTTCCGATCATCCGGCGCTTGCTGACACCGCAGCATTCGCCGGGGCTGTATTTGCGCTCCGGGCCGCTCAGGTCAGCCGTAGAACCGTAGTGCTTGACCAGCATGGCGTAATCCACGTCGATCCCGAATGCGCCTAGGACGGCGCTGAGATACACGCCGTGCCCGTCCGTGGTTAGCTGAACCCGGTTCGCCAGCCGGTCAGCCACGTCATGCATGAAGTCCTGCGCCGCGCCAGCATCACGCCCGCCGATCAAGTAAGAAACGATGAGCTTGGAATCGGCGTCTAAGGCGGTCCACGTCCAAGCATCGCCAGCGCCTTCCGGCGCGGCCTTGGCCTTCACTAGATTGGCCCGTTTGCAGTAGTTGAACGCCCAAATCTCATCGCACTCGACCCGGCTGGCCTTCACGCCCCGCACGGCCCGGTCATGGTGCGCCATGCAGGCGGCTCCGGCCTGTTCCAGTAGCCGCAGGATCGTGACCTTGGAAACGCCCGTTATCCGGGCGGTGGCGTTCACGCCAGCGCACTCCACAAGTAAGTGGATGATTTGTTTGCGTTTTTCGAAAGGCAGCCGGTTCATAGGCATGATAATATGTACTTTTATGCTTAGGGTCAATCACAAAACGCACGCATGATAAAAATATATGTGCTTGCAAATCGCAACGTTTTATGGCCTTTTGTACGCATACATTCAACCGCAATATGCGTGCGAGGAAAAAATGCGTGGAAGTGCCGGAGGAAAAGCGAGGGCCAAGTCGCTCGGTCCTGAAAAAACGAAAGTGCAAGCTCGGAGCGCAGCATTAGCGAGGTGGGGTGCCAAGGCGATCCATAAAGGAAACTTCCTCGACGAACTGGGCATTGACGTTGAATGTTATGTTTTGGATGACGCGCAGAAATCTGCCGTTATTAGCCAGATCGGAATGGCGCGAGTGCTGGGGCTATCTCCGCGCGGTAACTCTCTGCCGAATTTTGTCGCCAATAAAATCATGTCGGAAGCTGGTGGCGGCGAATTTCGCGAAAAAATCGAAAATCCCTTGAAGTTTCAATGGGGAGGTGGTGGCGGCGGCGGTCCTCCCGGCACCATTCACGGCTTCGATACGTCGCTGCTGATCGATATTTGCAATGCGATCATCAAGGCGGAAAAGCAACTGGGTAAGCGCTATGCCAATGTGGCGAGGCAGGCGCACCTTATTGTCGGCGCTTCCGCCAAATCCGGTATCCGCAATCTCGTTTATTCGCTAGCGGGATATAACCCGACTGCGGAAGAAGTCATCGCCGCTTTCAAAGCATACGTTTTGGAAGAGGCGAGAAAATATGAGCCAGAATTTCCCAATGAACTCTATATGCAATGGCACCGGCTCTATAATTTAGCCGTGCCTGAGCGCGGCAAGCCCTGGTATTTCAAATATCTCACGGTCAATCACATCTATTATCCCCTCGCCAAGAGCAATGGGAAGCTACTGCAATTGCTCCGAGCCCTTAAATCAAAGGGTGGCAATCGATACGACAAGCTTTTTCAATTTTTGAACGAGATCGGAACGCGCGCCCTGAGAATGCAGTTAGGTCGCGTTTTAGAAATGGCCGAGTCATCACCTGATAAAGGGGCTTACGAAAGGAAGATTACCGAGAGATTCGGCGGCCAACAGGAATTGGAACTGTTAGCTCCGCCTCCAGCCTCTGGTATTACTTCCAGCGCTTCGCTGCCGCTTTTCGAGCAATCTGAGACCGCTGTTCCTGAGACAGCTTAGATGCGCGCACCTTGCCGCCCTTGCTGCCGGACTCTTCGGCGGCGGTCTTGGCTTTGGGCGTTTCATCGATCTGCCCGGTGGCAATCTTCATCACCAGGACGGCGTTCTGAGTCACATCGGCGGGGCGCTTCTGGCCTTGGGGTCCTTTAGGCACGGGGACCGCCCCAAAAATGGCCTTTGCCAGCAACAAGGGCGACGGCGACCATAAACAGGATCAGGAGATGAAAGGCGGACATATGGTGCATGGTGGGACCCTACGCCCGGCCCGTCACCCCTTCAATACCGGCCATTTTTCAAACTGTACCAGTGCCCAATACCCGCACGCCAACCGTACAAGTCCTTGATTCTTCTGGGGTATGAAATAGTGACTCAACCCATGATTGTGGGTGTTTGACTTGGGTTTTTCGCTGCCTATAGTGCGCGGCCTTTTGCAATTTTCGAGGACCGATGACCAAGCGCGCCAACGCCAAATACAAATTAGATCGCCGCATGGGCGAGAATATCTGGGGCCGTCCCAAAAGCCCCGTCAACAAGCGCTCTTACGGTCCGGGCCAGCACGGCCAGCGCCGCGCCAAGAAGCTTTCCGACTATGGCACCCAGCTTCAGGCCAAGCAGAAACTCAAGGGCTATTACGGCAACATCACCGAGCGGCAATTCCGCAAATATTACACCGAGGCCTCGCGCCGCCCCGGCGATACCGGCGAGAACATGATCGGGTTGCTGGAAACCCGGCTTGACACCGTGGTCTATCGCAGCAAATTCGTGCCCACGCCTTTCGCCGCCCGCCAGTTGGTCAGCCATGGCCATGTGCGGGTGAATGGAAGGCGCGTCACCATCGCTTCCTTCCGTGTCACCGGCAAGGACATGATCGAACTGGGCTCCAAGGCCAAGGAAATGGCGCTGGTGCTGGAAGCCAGCAAAAGCCCCGAGCGCGACACGCCCGATTTCCTGGACGTGGATCACAACAAGATGACCGCCAAGCTGCTGCGCATTCCCAAGCTTTCGGATGTGCCCTATGCCGTGAAGATGGAGCCGCATCTGATCGTCGAATTCTATTCGCGGTAGCGAGCGGCCCGGCAGCCAACGCAAACAAAAAAGCCCACTTCAACAGCGGGCTTTTTCTTTTCCGGATGGTCTGCGTTACGCCGTTTCGAGCGCCACGCCTTTTTCAGCCATAAGGGTTTTCAGCTCTCCCGCTTCGAACATCTCTCGCATGATGTCGGCGCCGCCGACAAACTCGCCCTTGACATAAAGCTGGGGAATGGTGGGCCAGTTGGAGAAAGTCTTGATGCCGTCGCGCACCTCGGGGTCGGCCAGCACGTCCACGGCCTTGAACTTGGCGCCCAGGGTGGAGAGAATCTGCACCGCCATGGAAGAAAAGCCGCATTGCGGGAAGACCGGCGTGCCCTTCATGTAAAGCAGCACATCGTTGCTTTTCACATCTTCGGCGATGCGGGCCTGGACGTCTGACATGGGCTTATCCTTCGCAAAATCCGGGCCTGATCTAAGCATCCGGGCGGGATGGGTCAAGGTTCCTTGGCCTGGGTCGTCAGTTGCAGCGCGTGCAACACCCCGCCCATATTGCCCCTGAGCGCGGCATACACCATCTGATGCTGGGCCACCCGGCTTTTGCCCTTGAAGGCGGCCGAAGTAACCGTGGCGGCATAATGGTTTTCATCGCCCGCCAGGTCACTGATCTTAACCTCGGCGTCGGGAAACGCGTCCTTGATGAATTTCTCGATTTCGGCGGCTTTCATGCCCATGGCTGTAGCCTTTAGTTGGTAAGCGGGATTTCTTCGCCCGCCATGAAACGCGGGAACCAGCCTTCGTGCGTTTTCTTGAGGCTGGCCAGCTTCACACTGTCCTTGTCGTCCAGCACCAATACATCGCCCCCGGTCTTGCCCAGTTCGGCGACGAAAATATAGGCGGCGCGCGCTTCGGCCACGATCTTCTCGGCTTCGCTGAAAGGTGCCGCGATCAGATAGCGCGCCTGGTCCTCGCCGAACCAGAAGGCAATGGCATCGGCAATTTCCGCCTGACCCACCGTGGCGCCGATATTGCCCGCCAGCGCCATCTCGGCAATCGCCACCAGCACCCCGCCGTCGGAAATATCATGCACCGTATCCGCCCGGCCTGATTCAATCAGCCCGCGCACAAAATCGCCATTCTTTTTCTCCGCAGCCAGGTCCACTTTCGGCGCGCCGCCTTCTTCCTTGCCTTCGATTTCGCGCAGGTAAATCGACTGGCCCAGATGGCCTTTGGTCTCGCCGATCAGGATCACCACATCGTTTTGGCGCTTGAAAGCGATGGTGGCCATGCGGTCCACATTTTTCAGAATCCCGACGCCGCCGATCGCGGGCGTGGGCAAAATGCCTTCGCCATTGGTTTCATTGTAAAGCGAGCAATTGCCGCCGATCACGGGAAAGTCCAGCGCCCGGCACGCCTCGCCGATGCCGTCAATCCCCGCGACGATCTGGCCCATGATTTCGGGCTTTTGCGGATTGCCGTAATTGAGATTGTCGGTCACCGCCAGCGGCGTAGCCCCCACCGCAGTCAGGTTGCGCCAGGCTTCGGCCACCGCCTGCTTGCCGCCTTCATGCGGATCGGCCTTGGCATAGCGCGGCGTGACATCGGTGGTGATGGCCAGGCCTTTTTTCGTGCCATGCACCCGCACCACGGCGGCGTCGCCGCCCGACCGCTGCAGCGTGTCGGCCATCACGGTATGGTCATATTGCTCCCACACCCAGCGGCGGCTGGCCATGTCGGGCGCGCCCAGAATTTTTTCCAGCGCCGCCAGCACGCTTTTCCTTTTGTCATAACCCGGCGAACCATTCAGCGGCGTCGGCCTGGTGAAGACCCGCTCATAGACCGGGGCTTCGTCGGACAAGGCCGTCACGGGAATATCGGCGACCACCGCGCCCTTGTGCTTGACCACAAAGCGGCTGGTGTCGGTGGTTACCCCGATCACCGCGAAGTCCAGCTCCCATTTCTCGAAAATCTTGCGCGCCTGGTCCTCGCGGCCGGGCTTGAGCACCGCCAGCATCCGCTCCTGGGATTCCGACAACAGCATGTCATAAGCCGTCATGTTGGCTTCGCGCTGGGGCACCTTGTCCAGATCAAGCTCAATGCCGCTGCCGCCCTTGTCGGCCATTTCGGCGGAAGACGATGTCAGGCCGGCCGCCCCCATGTCCTGAATGGCGATGATCGCGTCGGTGGCCATCAATTCCAGGCAGGCTTCCAGCAACAGCTTTTCGGTGAAGGGATCGCCCACCTGCACCGTGGGGCGCTTTTCTTCCGAGGCGTCGTCGAATTCCGCCGAGGCCATGGTGGCGCCGTGAATGCCGTCGCGCCCGGTCTTGGAACCGACATAGACGACAGGATTGCCCGCGCCCTTGGCGGCGGAGAGAAAAATCTTGTCGGCGCGGGCCAGACCCACGCACATGGCATTGACCAGGATATTGCCGTTATAGCTTTTGTGGAAATTGACTTCGCCGCCCACCGTGGGCACGCCCATGCAATTGCCGTAACCGCCGATGCCCGAAACCACGCCAGACACCAGATGCCGCGTCTTGGGATGGTTGGGTTCGCCAAAGCGCAGCGCGTTCATCATGGCGATGGGCCGCGCCCCCATGGTGAAGACGTCGCGCATGATGCCGCCCACCCCGGTCGCCGCGCCCTGATAAGGCTCGATAAAGCTGGGATGATTGTGCGACTCCATTTTGAAAATGCAGGCATCGCCATCGCCGATATCGATCACGCCGGCATTCTCGCCAGGCCCTTGTATGACCCAGGGCGCCTTGGTGGGCAGCTTCTTCAGATGGGCGCGGGTGGATTTATAGGAGCAATGCTCGCTCCACATCACGCTGAACACGCCCAGCTCCACCAGATTGGCGTCGCGGCCCAGCAGCGTCTTGATGCGGGCATATTCGTTTCCGTCGAGGCCGTGCTCGCGGATCATCTCCGGCGTAATGGTTGTCATGACAGCGTTTCTATCAGGCTCTGGAACAGCGCCCACCCGTCAGTGCCGCCCAGCGCGTCATCCACCACCCGCTCGGGATGGGGCATCAGGCCCATCACATTGCGCTTTTCATTCAATATGCCGGCGATATCGCGGGCGGAACCGTTGGGATTGTCCTGATAGCGGAACATCACCCGTCCTTCGCCTTCCAGGCGATCGAGCGTTTCCGCATCGGCGTAATAATTGCCTTCGCCATGGGCCACCGGAAACGTCACGCTCTGGCCCTTGTCATATTTTCGGGTGAAGACCGACTGGGTCTCCTCAACCGCAAGCGCCACCGGTTTGCAGACGAATTTGAGGCCGGCATTGCGCATCAACGCGCCGGGCAAGAGCCCCGATTCCGTCAGCACCTGAAAGCCGTTGCACACCCCCAGCACCGCGCCGCCCCTCTCGGCATGGGCCTTGATCGCGCCCATGATTTTGGACTGGTTGGCCATGGCGCCGCAG
>Ga0206798_1095_pt2 | contig 16357 bp, 12 predicted proteins | sample Alteio_BWOrgCont_66_FD_152893 | JGI IMG/M metagenome (GOLD analysis project Ga0206798, IMG submission 152893) | Enriched cells from forest soil in Barre Woods Harvard Forest LTER site, Petersham, Massachusetts, United States -... | ecosystem: Environmental > Terrestrial > Soil > Temperate forest >...
CTATAATCAGGACCCGCCACCGCGCGAGCTCAAGGCCGCCATGATTTCGCGCGTGAAGCTGATGGCCAAGCTGAACATTGCCGAACGCCGCCTGCCGCAGGACGGCCGCATCAAAATCAAGACGCTGGGCCGCGAAGTGGACTTGCGCGTTTCCACGCTGCCCACGCTGTACGGCGAAAGCGTGGTGATGCGCCTGCTGGACCGCTCGGCGGGGGATTTCTACGATCTGGGCCGCCTGGGTTTCGATAAGTACATGCTCGGCCGGATGGAACACTACACGTCGCTGCCGCATGGAATTTTTCTGGTTACCGGGCCCACGGGCAGCGGGAAGTCCACCACGTTATATTCCGCGCTCAAGAAGATCAATCAGAGCGACAAGAAGATCATCACCATCGAGGATCCGGTTGAATATCAGATGGACGGGATCAACCAGCTGCATGTGAATACGCAGATCGGGCTTACGTTTGCCTCCGGGCTGCGGCACATCGTGCGCCAGGATCCGGACGTTATTATGGTGGGCGAAATTCGCGATCGCGAGACGGCCGATATCGCTATTCGGTCGTCGCTCACGGGCCACTTCGTGTTTTCCACGCTGCACACCAACGACGCGCCCAGCGCCATTACGCGCCTCACCGATATGGGCATGGAGAATTACTTGATTACGTCGTCGGTGGTGGCGGTGCTGGCACAGCGGCTGGTGCGCGTGATTTGCGAGCACTGCAAGGGGGAGAGCGGCACTCGCATCGCGCCCGATGGAAACACGGTAGTGTGCTATGCCGGCCGCGGCTGCGAGCTGTGTTTCGGATCTGGCTACTCGGGCCGGATGGGCATCTTTGAGCTGATGGAGCTGGGAGATGAGATCCGGCAGTTGATCATGCGCAACGCCGACGCGGCGTCGATCACCAATGTGGCGCGCCGCAACGGCATGCGCAATCTGCGCGAAGATGGCTGGCTGAAGGTTATGAACGGCGTCACCACCGCCGACGAGGTGATGCGTGTCACGCAAGAATTCTAGTGGCGCCCGCACTCGTGCGAACGCTGGGTGTCCATCTTCTCTCGCAGCCGAACAGCGATTCAATCACCAAATAGCGATCCACCCACGCCAGGGCTTCGCCATCCGCGTTCAGCGTAGGCCAAATATCTTTTTTCATCCGGGGCGGTGCTGGTCGTGACGAACTTCCACTTCAGGGCTGTCGCATCCGATGGGCAGATTCGCACCGGCGCCATTCACGCCGAGTCCGAGCGCCTGGTCGCATTCGAGCTGCGCCGCCAGGGCCTCACACCGGTGTATGTGGGAAAGGAAGCCAAGGCATCCGTCGACATCAAGCTGCCATCTTTCTCCGGGGGCCGCAAGCGCGACGTACTGTTTTTCACGCAGGAAATTTCGACGCTCCTGAGCGCGGGCGTCCCGGTGGATCGAGCGCTCTCCATCACCGCGGAGTTAACCGATCGTCCCACTTTCCGCGCGCTGGTGCTGGACATTCTGCGCGTCTTAAAAGGCGGCCGGACGTTGGCCGACAGCCTGGCCAGCCATCCCAACCATTTCTCCGAGCTCTATATCAACATGGTGCGCGCGGGCGAAGCCGGCGGATCGCTGGCAGTGGTGTTCGAGCGGCTCACCGAATTCGAACGGACGCGCGACGATCTGCGCAGCTACATCATCTCGTCGATGGCTTATCCCACGCTGCTGTCGCTGGTGGGCATCGGGTCCATTCTGGTCCTCATGAATTTCGTGGTTCCGCGATTCGCCGCGGTCTTTGAAGAATCGCGCATCGAAATGCCGCTGCCCACCAAAATGCTGCTGGTGGGCAGCAAGTTTCTGCAAAGCTACGGCTGGCTGGGCATCACGCTGCTGGTGGTGTTTGCGGTCGGCATGTACACCTATGTGCGCACCGCGCCTGGCCGTTTGTGGTGGGACACTCTGCGGCTCAAAATCCCGGTGCTGGGCGACGCGCTGCGCAAAGCCGAGACCGCGCGATTCGCGCGCGCCATGGCGACCTTGGTTTCCAATAGCGTGCCCTTGGTGCAATCGCTCGCCATTGCCGGCGCCACCTTGAATAATCGCCGCATCGCTGGATCGCTGGACGTCGTGTCCCTGGGAGTAAAGCGCGGTGAAGGCATCGCCGGACCGTTGCGAAAAGCCGGCCAATTCCCGCCCCTGGCCGCGCACCTGCTGAGCGTGGGCGAAGAAACCGGCCGCCTGGATTCCATGTTTGTTCGCATGGCCGACATCTATGATGCCGACACCCGCGCGTCCATTCGTAGATTTACGTCTCTGTTTGAACCACTCGTCATCCTGATCATGGGACTGGTGGTGGGCACCTTGATTTTAAGCATGCTGCTGGCGATTGTCGGCATGAATGATGTAGCAATGTAATGAAGGAAGACGGCGAGGTAAAGCGATGAACCATAGACGTAAAGGGCAAGCTGGTGTGACGCTGATCGAAATGATGGTTGTGGTGACCATCATCGCGCTGTTCGCGGCGCTGGTGTTGCCCAAGATGATGCATCAAGCGGACCGCGCGCGCACCACTGCGGCGCACGCGCAGATCAATGCCTACTTAACCGCGCTGGGATCCTACAAACTGGACACGGGCGTTTTCCCGACCACCGATCAAGGCCTGCAATCGCTGCGCCAAAGGCCTGAGAACGTCGAGAATTGGCAAGGTCCGTATCTTCAGAAGGAGATCGAGAACGATCCCTGGAACCATCCCTACGTGTATCGTTTTCCTGGTGATCACGGAGACGAGCCCGACATTGTCAGTTACGGCGCCGATGGCCAGCCCGGCGGAGATGGGATCAATGCCGACATCGTTAGCTGGAAAAACTAGAGCCGGGGTCACCCTCATCGAGATGCTGGTGGTGGTGGCGCTTATTTCCCTGATGGTCGGCATCAGTTATCCCGCCATCACTTCCGGTATCGATTCTTTGCGTCTGAATGCGGCCACCAACGGAGTGGTCAGCTTTCTGGACTATGGGCTCAGCCGCGCCGAGCGCCGGCAGCAGATGGTGGAGATCACCATTTCCAAGCCCGATAACTCGCTCGAGATGCGATCCAGCGAGCCGGGCTTCTATCGCAAGATGGAAATGCCGGACGGTGTCTCTATCGTGCAGGTGCTGCCGCAAATGCCCGACGAGGATACCACCGTCAAGCGCAATTTTCTGCTCTATCCCGGCGGCACCGTGCCCCCACTCGGCTTGCAGTTGATCAATCGCCGGAATGTCCAGCGCGTGGTGCGCGTGGACCCCATCACGGGCGTTCCGCACGTGGAGGCGCCGCCACAATGAGGGAACGCGGCTTTACTCTGCTTGAGGTTTTGGTGGCCACGCTCATCATGGCGATTGCCGTAGCTGGGCTCATGGGAGCCATCTCAACTTCCCTGCGCAATGCCGCGCGGCTCACCGATCACGACCGCGCCGTCCTGCTGGGCCACCAGAAAATGGATGAGCTGCTGATCGCCACCGGGCTCGAAAAAGGCGTGCCCTTCGAAGGAACCTGGGGTCCCGAAGTTACCGGCGGCAGCGACATGGGCTGGCGCGCGCGGCTCACTCCGTTCGAGATTCCCAAGACCCGCGGCGCCGGACAGCCGTTTATCGAGCGGGTGGAACTGGAAATCTGGTGGATGAATGGCAGCCAGCGCCGTTCGTTCCAGTTGGAAGGTTATCATCGTGCCATCCTGAGCAAGGCCGATCTGCTGGCGGTGGCCCCATAATGCGCCACAAGCAAAAAGGCGTCACGCTGGTGGAACTGCTCATCGCCGTCCTGCTGCTCAGCCTGTTATCCCTGGGCATTGTCCTCACGCTGCGCGTTGCTTTGAGCGCCATGAACAAATCGAACTCCAAGCTCATGGCCAACCGGCGAGTCTCCAGTGTGGAACGCATTCTGGACCAGGAAATCGAAGGAATCATGCCGGTAACGGCGGATTGCCAGGCCCGCCCGGGCGTCACCGGAACTAAATTGACGTTCTTTCAGGGCGAATCGCAATCCATGCGCCTGGCCTCCACTTATTCGCTGCAACAGGGTGAGCGCGGCCTGCCGATGATCCTCGAATTCCAGGTCATTCCGGGCGAAGACGAGCAAGGCGTGCGCCTGGTTGTGAACGAACATTGGTACACCGGGCCGCGCGGCGCCGGCGTATATTGCCTTGGCCTGGGAGCGGGACCCGACAGCGGACCGCGCTTTGCGCCCATCAGTATCGGACCGGATTCCTTTGTGATGGCCGACAAACTGGCCTATTGCCGCTTCAGCTTTCGGGATCTTCGCACACCCCCTGAGCCACCCCTGTGGCTGCAGCGCTGGGTGAAGCCCGTGCTTCCCAATGCCATTCGGATTGAGATGGCGCCGCTGGCGTCAGACCTGGGGCGTCTGCAGCCCGTCACGTTGACCATTCCGGTGCATGTGACGCGCCTCCCCCTGGAGCCCTATGAAAACGAATGAGCGCGCCCGCAGAGGCGCCGCTCTGTTACTGGTTTTGTGGCTTACTGCGGCGCTATCGGCCATTGCATTCACGCTGGCCAATACCGTAAGAGGCGAGATAGAGCGCAGTTCCACGGACGCCGATGGGCTGAAAGCTTATTATCTGGCCGAGGGCGCCATTGACCGCATGTTGGTCTACATCGAATCGGGACCCTCCTTTGTAGATCGCGATGGAAAGCCTCGCTATCAACCGGGCCAAACTCATGTCCTGCAGCTGGATTATCCAACCGGGGTGGTGCGGGCCGAATACATCCCTGAAAATTCCAAGCTGAACGTGAACTTCGCCACGCCGCAGGAACTGGGCAATCTGATGCTGGCCCTGGGAGTGGATCCCCAGCGGGCCCAAGGCATCGTGGCGGGCATCCTGGACTGGCGCGGCGGAACGGCCGGGGGATCCTTTTCCGAGCTGGATCAATATTACATGTCGCTGGCGCCGTCTTTTCGTGCCCGGCATGCGTCTCTTCACGTGTTTGAGGAATTATTGCTGGTGCGAGGAATCACTCCGGATTTGTTCTACGGCAGCTATACACGGGATGCGGATGGAAAGCTCATCCCCCACGATGGCCTGCGCGACTGTCTCTCGGTCTTCGGCGCCTTTGGTGCCTTGGACGTGAACGCGGTGGCGCCCGAGGTTATGGTCGCGGTAGGCGTGGCTCCCGAAACAGCCGCGGCCATCGTCGCTTTACGCAAGATGGAGCCCATTCGCAACATGGGGCAACTGGCAGCGTTCGGCAACGGGGGCAAGGGTATGGGACGGCTGGGGATGTCCAGCGGAAACATCGTAACGCTGCGCGCCACGGCCTACCTTCGGCTTCCCAACGGCCAACTCTCCGATCTGCACCGCACCGTCTCGGCCATGGTCAAGCTGTTGGGGCCGGAATGGAATCCTCCGTTCCACATCCTGCGCTGGTACGACAACGCCGCGCTTTTGCAATAAGACTGCAATGACAAGCATTGATTTCGCAAAATGGCTCGCCATCGGGACCGGCATCGGGATCGAAATCGGATCCCAGGATCTAACCGTCACCGTGGTTCGGCTGCGTCCTTCGGGCGCAAGAGTGCTGGGCGAACTCACCGTCCCGCATTTTCGGGAACAGCCGGCAGCTGATTGGGGTGCCGCCTACGCCAGTTTTCTGCAGAAGCTGGGCGTGGGGCATCTGGCGGCCACCATACTGCTGCCCCGGGACGAAGTGACCGTGCGGCAGGTTTCCCTCCCCGGCGTTATCGACAAGGATCTCGCCTCGGCCGTTCGCTTCGAAATCGATTCGCTGAATCCGCATTCCGAAGAAGAAGTGGCGTATGACTGGGCGCGTATCGGCAAGACCACCTCGGTCCTGATCGGCATCGCGCTGCGCTCGGTGGTGGAGCGTTACACCGCGCTCTTCTCCCAAGCCGGCGTCAAGGCGGCCTGCTTCACTTTTTCCGCGCCTACTATTTATTCGGCTCTGCGCCTGCTCACCGATCCGCCCAAGGATGGTTTTCTGGCTCTGGAACCGTCCGAAGACGGTCTGGAATTGTACGGCGAAAGCGCTACGCGGCCCATTTTTTCAGCCCGTCTGGATCAATCTTCCGAGCGCGCCCGTACGCTGGCCATCTCTGAACTCAGATTGCCGCCCGAAACCCAAGCGGCTGCGCTGTGCGATCAACTTCCCCGACCCCTGGCTGCACCGGAAACCTATGAGCCGTCGCGCGCCTGTCTCTCCTACGCCGCTGCTCTCTCCGGCGCCGGGCTCCTGCGTTCACTCAACCTGAACCTGCTACCGCTCGAACAGCGGCAATCCGCATCCCGGCTGCGCTACGTTCCCACCGCCGTCCTGGGTTCCATCGTTTTGCTGCTGGGTGTCGCTGTTCTGGCGTATCCCAGCTATGCGGATCGCCATTATCTGGGACTGGTGCAAGCCGAGATTCACGCATTGGATCCGTTGGCCAAGAAAGCCGCCGATGCGCAGCGCGATACCCTCAACGTTCGCAACCGCTCCCAGACGCTGGACAATTTCCGGCAACAGACGCGCCAGGATCTGGACGTTTTGAATGAACTGACCCACGTGTTAGCTCCTCCGGCCTGGCTCAGTTCGCTGCAGCTCACCCGCACCTCGGTCAGCATCACGGGCGAGACCGATCAAGCAGCGACGTTGATCAAACTGCTGGATAGCTCGCGCCAATTCCAGGGTTCGTCGTTCTCGCTGCCGCTGCAAAAGAGCGGGAGCGCGGAACTGTTTACCATCCGCTCGTCCCGCAAGGGAGTGCCGCAATGACGGTGTCGGATCGCGACCGCCGCGCTCTGATCATCCTGGGGTGTGCCCTGGTGGTGGGCGGCCTGCTTTATTGGTATTCCAATTCCACGCCGTCTGCGAGCGGCGGAAGCGTAAAGATCAGCGCTCCGGTGGAAAACGTCGACCGCACCGAAACACGTCTGGCGATGCTGCGCCGGCAGGCCGCCACGCTGCCCGGCAAGGAAGCGGTGCTCAAGCAGGTTTCGCTCGAGTTGGCGGCGCGTGAAAAAGGTTTGATCCAAGGCGACACGGCGGAACAGGCGCAGGCGCAGCTGCTGCAAATCGTCAAACGGGTAGCCCAGCAGCAGGTGCCGCCGCTCGATCTGGGCCAGGTGGAACTGGGACGTCCCCGGCCTTTCGGCACCGCTTACGGGCAGGTAAGCGTTTCCATTACGGTGACCTGCCGGATCGAGGATCTGGTGAACTATCTGGCGGCCTTGAGCGCTCAGCCGGAGCTTACCGCCACCGAGGAAATTCGCTTTGGAACCTCACACCCCAAACAGAAGACCATGCCGGTACGGCTGACTATCTCCGGGTTGGTGGCCAAGCGCCTGGTGCCGGTGCGGAAAGGGCTTTCGGACTTTTGAGCGGAAAACTAAGACTTCTGGATCTGGCGTTGCTCATAATCGCGGGCTTGCTCTACTGGCATTTGCGGGCCCAGTGGATGGGTTCGCACGCGCGCGATCTGGCATTGCTGAATGGCGCCCTCCCCGCCGCGCACGTGCCCGGCCTGGCGCCGCTCGACAAAGTAGACGCAGTCACCGCCGCCGATTTTGCCGATGTCGCCATGAAGGACCTGTTTTCGAAGGACCGCAATCCGAACGTGATTATCGATCCCCTGCCGCCTCCGCCGGCCAAGCCGCAGCCTCCTTTCCCAGTGGCCCATGGCGTCATGTTGTGGGATGGCGTTCCTCCCACCATCGTGCTCAGCGAGAAGGCCAACGGGACTCAGAAGGGCTACCATCCCGGGGACACCATCGGACCCTGGACGCTGGTCTCGGTGGATAGCAGCTACGCGGATTTCCAATGGGACGGAAAAGATTTCAAGAAGCGCATCGATGAGCTGATCGATCGTACGCCTGTCGCCGAAGCTACGCCGCCGCCAGCCAATGCTCCTGCCAAGAATGCACCGCCCCAGCCGGCCACTCAAACGCTGTCTAATCCCTCGCATTCCGGGCCCGGCCTTGACCTCGGGGCCGGATTCAAGGCGTGCTACTCAGATGACAGCTCGCCGGACGGCACGGTGGTGAGCGGCATGAAGAAAATGGTTACCGCGACGCCGTTCGGAAGTAATTGCCGCTGGGAACCTAGTAAATAGAAGAAAAGAGGAATCATGAAGACCATCGCACTCACTTTGTTCGCCGCCGCGCTCGGATTGGCGCAGAACCAGTCGCCCACGCAGAAACAAACCCAGGCGGATGCGGCCACCAATGCCGCCCGGGCGCCCAGGGCCGTTCCCAAAGCTGCGTCCACAGCCCCAAAGAAGAAGGCCGCTCCGGCCACCCCGCAAAAGACCGACGCGCAACCGCAGACGCAGTCCATTCCGCCTGGCGCGAAGCAGGTGGAACCCAACTTGTACCGCTTTACCGATTCCAACGGCAAGACCTGGAATTATCGCCAGACGCCGTTCGGCATTTCCAAGTGGGAGGAGACTTCGGCTCCCTCTTCGCACCTGGCTCCGCAGTCGAGTCCAACCCCGGTTCAGGTGAAGAGCGATCCAGTAGCTGTCACAGACCTTGGCGACAGTTATCGCTTTGAGCGGAAGACGCCCTTCGGCGCGTCCACCTGGGTTCGCAAAAAGTCGGAGTTAACCGATGAAGACAAGGTCATCGTGGGCAGCCAGCAGGCGCCATCCAATCCCAGCGGAAGCACCGTTGACAGCAAGCCGGCGGGGAATCAATAAGTGCGATTTCGGTCTTGGCTTTGTACTCTTGCACTCCCTGCGGCATTGCTGAGACCAGCTCTGGCTCAAGCGCCGCAGCAGACTCCTCCTCCGCGCCAAGGGCCGGTGTTCCCCGGCCTGATGCCGCTTCCCTTTCCGGCGCAGCCCACGCCGGCTCCCGCCCCCGCGCAACAGCAGCAGGCGCCGCCGGCGTCCACCAATCCTCCGGCTAACCGGGCACCCGCCACTCCGCCCACGGTCTATGGCGGACTTGCGCTGAACAATGTTTCGCTTACTGAAGTAATCGATCTGCTGGCACAGAAGCTGAAGATCAACTACATCCTTGATCCGCGCGTAAAAGGCGGCGTCATCCTCAATACCTATGGCGAGACCAAAGACATCGACACGCGCTCGCTGCTGGAAACAATTCTGCGGATCAATGGCTTTGGCATGGTGCAACAGGGCGAGCTGTATCGTATTGTTCCGCTCTCCGATATTTCGCATCTGCCCATCCCTCCGCAGACCAAGACCGATCCCAACAGCATTCCTGAAGACGACCGGACCATGCTGAATCTGGTCTTCCTGAAATACGTCACCGCCGACGAATTGGCCAAGGTGCTGGAGCCCTTTCAAGGCGAGAACGCGCGTATTTACGTCTACGCCCCCGCCAATCTTCTCTTGATGCTGGATAGCCAGCGGAGCATGCGCCGCTTGATGGAGATGGTCGCGTTGTTCGACAGCGACACGCTGGCGAATCAGCGCGTGCGCGTTTTCACCGTAAAGAATGGCCGTCCTAGTGACCTGGCGAAGGAGTTGGAGAATATTTCCAAAGCCATCGCGATGTCCGACAAGAACGCGCCCATCAAGTTTCTGCCCATTGATCGCGTGAATACCATCATTGCGGTGGCGCCCAATCCAGGAGCCTTCAAGGAAGTGGAGGAGTGGCTCGGGAAGCTGGATGTTCCCATCAAGGTGGCCGCCGGCGGCATCAAGGATTACGTTTATCGGGTGCACTACGGTGACGCCGTGTCCATGGCCTGTTCCATTCAAGCCTTGTACGGCCAGCTTTCCGGCTACGGATACGGCGGCGGCTATGGCGGCGGCCAAAGCTCCATCATGGCCTGCATGGGCAACAACAACGGATCCAACAACGGGTTCGGGAACACCTATGGCGGTGGCGGTTTTGGAAGCACCAGCTTCGGCGGCGGAGGCGGAGGTTTTGGAGGAGGCGGCGGCTTCGGGGGTGGTGGAGGTTTTGGAGGCTACGGCAACGGTGGTTATGGCGGTGGTAACTATGGCGGCGGTTTCGGCGGGGGCGGGTTTGGATACAACGGAGCTCCGAACGGTGGCGGTGGCGGATCGCCCTTTTCCAACGCCGCCGGCACAACCGGGCCGAATGGCACCGGCGCTCCTGGCGCACCTGGTACGGGCGATCTGACCGGAACCTATCTTGGCAATGTGCCAGGTGGTTTTGGCGGCCGGGGCCCCCGCGTCATCGCGAATCCGATGAACAACACCTTGTTGATCCAGGCTACCCAGCAGGAATATGAGGGCATACAGCAGTTAATTCGCGAGTTGGACGTTCCGCCCCGTCAGGTCCTCATCGAAGCCAAGATCTATTCCATCGATTTGAGCCACAGTTTTTCGAGCGACGTCTCAGCAGCCCTGCAGACGCTTTCCGGAGCTACCGCGTCCACCGGACCCGGTCCCATTACCAGCACAGCGGCTTCCTTATTGGGCGGGCTTGCCCCCATCGGCGGCACCCAGCCGGTCAGCTTGTCGGCTGCCATGCTGGTGGGCCGAAGCCGCGCATTGTCGGGCATAGTTCAACTGATGGAATCGGAAAGCAACGCCAAGATTATCTCGTCGCCATCGGTTATCGCCACCGACAGCATTGGGGCATCTATTAATGTGGGCTCCACGGTTCCCACCCAATCCAGCTCCACCACCAGTGCACTGGGATCCACCACCACGGGGATTTCCAATGTCAGCACCGGCATTGGGCTGAATATTGTGGCGCGGGTCACCCCCAGCGGCATCGTGACCATGATTATCAGCCAGAACGTGAGCGATCCCGCACCTACTACCCCTTCGTCGTCAGGAAGTAGTATTAACTCTCCCTCCTTTGCAACCAAGTCCATTTCCACTCAAGTGACCGTGCAGGACGGCGACACCATCGCTATCGGCGGCCAGATACAGGAAAGCACCAGTTCCAGTTTGTCGGGAATTCCAGTGCTGGACCGTATCCCCGTGATCGGTGCGTTTTTCGGCTCGCGGACTTATAGTAAGGAGCGGACAGAGTTGATTATCTTCCTTACACCGCACGTCATTTTCGACAGCAACCAGTTACTGGATGCCACCGACGAGCTGAAAGGCCAGATGAAATCCTTGCGGAAAGACGTTAAGGAATAGTAAGCTTGCCCGAGTAAGTCGAACAAAGCAATGGGATGCTGAGGCCCGCCAGCTCACAATTCGAGCGCGCTTCGTGCCCGATGAGATCCACTCTGCGACCATTCGACGCCCTAGATTTACCATTGGCTGTAAAGCGTTGACTCCTCAGGGACCTCTATGGTGTAATGGACCGCTATTGGCTCTTGAGTTTAGAAGGCCAGCGGGTTGTGAGATCAACAATTTACGCTTGACTTGTTCCGGCAGGTAGTGTTATGAATGATTGACTGCGTCCGAACAGGTTTGGCGGCATTCATTCTTTGGCGCATGAATCCCGCGAGCACAAAAGAAGATACGAGAAGTTCAAAAAAGCAAGTTGAGCTGGATGGGGACAATGAAGCAAGATCGAGCAAGCAAGGTGGCGGCAGCCACTGGGTGCCACTTGGCGCTATGTTTGATCGGCTGAGATTTCAAAATCTTCATGACGAGCGTTTACTCGAGGCTCAGGTTGAAAAAAGATAACTTCCATCAATTCAATTCAGATTTTCACAAGGAGAAGGAAATGGTAGATTTTCGCAAATGGCTTTTAGCGCTTGCAGTAGTCGGCCTGCTACTCGGAATAGGCAGTTCTGCGGCTAACGCGCAGACCAACCCGCCTACGATGACATGCTCGGCTACCGCTGGCGTTCCCAATATTATCCGTGCAGAGGGAATCACTGAGTTGTTGGGTGACTTGGTTCTGAATTGCGTGGGTGGTACCCCAACCGTAGCCGGGTTGCCTATCCCCCTGACTAACGTTCAGATTTCCATCAACACCAACATCACCAGCCGCCTGGTGGGTGCCGGAAACGTTTCGGAAGCTCTGTTGTTGATCGATGAGCCCTTCCCGAGCGTTAGCCCTGTTCCCTCAACCAGCGCACCCGCTGTCGGACAGACTGTCGGACAACTTGGTTGCCTGGCCAACAACAACACGAACTGCTTAATCACTAGTGTTGGTCCTGGCCTGGGTGCCGCCGGATCCTACAACGGATCGGCCGGACACTTCAATATCTTCCAGGGCGTCCAGAATGGCGTAAACGCTGTCTCGTGGACTGGCGTACCGATCGATGCTCCTGGCACCGCCGGCACGCGCGTGGTTCGAATCACCAACATTCGCGCAAACGCGTTCCAGTTGGGTGTTTCGTCCACTTTGGTTCCGACTCAGATTTCGGAAATCGTCGCGGTGAACGGCTCCACTCAGATCACCATCAACCAACCGGGTGGTGGCAATGTGGTTGGAAACGTCTCGCCCGGATTGCTGCAACCCCCGAGCGTCGTTACCGAGCACCTGAGCCCCATTGGCGGCATACCTGGCCCGGCACTGTACCAGCAATGTAACAGTGTGAACACGTTCCTGCTCTCGCCTCCCGGAAGCATTCAGACGGATAACGGCATTGCCGTAACCGTAACCGAAGGCTTTGCGCAGTCGTTTAAGCCCCAAAGCTACGCTCAAGACCTCACGGTCGCGGCGGGCACCACGTATCTCGGCCCCGGAACGCCCAGCTTCCAGAACGTTCCCGGCTTCCCGTACAACACAGAGTCGGGCTTCATCCCGCAGCAGTCCGTGTTGAATGAACTCCCCGACACGATCGCCAGTGGCGAAGCCATCGGTATCGCTGATCGTGGAACCCAGCTCCAGTTCTCCGTCGCCGGCGTCAGCGCGGGCGTGACTCTTTACGCTCCCAGCTACGTTTACTTGACGGGTCCCTATGGTGTTGGTACCCCAGTTGGACTCGCTGTGTTGGTTAGCCAAGGCGGCGCCACCGGCGGTGGTGCAATCACCACCGGCACCAGCAACATCCCGGTTGCGTATTCGGGTGGACCGACCAATCCTGGTCCGTTTACCTCGACCTCGCTGGTTGACCTCGCTCCTCTTGGTACGCTCACTCCGATCACTGCCACGGGCACCGGAGCAACTTTGGTATACGAGATTTACTACGCCAATCCCAACGTGCAAGAGAGCATGACTGTGCCGCTCAGCGTAGTATTCACCTCCAATACCGCCAGCAACATCCCGGCGACCACTACCTCCCCGAGCACCATCGGCGTCGAATTCTCGCCGCAGTCCACGGTTGGTACGGCTTCCCCGGCTCCGATCCCACGCTTTGGCCCGAGCGGCTCCCCTGTGAGCCTGTTCTCGATCTCGCCCTGTTCTTGCAACCTGCTGTTCCCGTTCGTTACGAACATCGCAGGCTTTGACACAGGCGTTGCCATCGCGAATACTTCGACCGATCCGTTCGGTACTTCCGCTCAGACGGGCACCGTTACCTTGAACTACTACGGCACCACGTCGGGTGGCGGCGCTGCGCCTCCCCAGGCTGTGTCGTCTGCCATCACTGGCGGTCAAGAAGTGATCTTCACTCTGAGCAATGGCGGCAACTTCGGTGTTCCGGCAACCCCGGGCTTCGAAGGCTACATCATCGCTCAGGCTAACTTCCAGTTCTGCCACGGCTTCGCCTTCATCAGCGACGTCGGTGCACAGAAACTGGCGGAAGGCTACTTGGCCATCAGCTTGGATGTGCCTGGTCTCAATCGGACCCTTAACGTGGGCGAGAACGAAGGCCACTAGATCCATCGTTAGCTGATCGAAAAAAAGGGGGAGCTTCGGCTCCCCCTTTTCTATTTCTATTTCCGATTTCATATCCCTCAGAGTCAATCTCCATTGAAAATCTAGTCCGGTATCTGTGATACGCTGTTACTGAATTTCCCCCCGCGTCCAAAATCCAGGAGAGGTTTTACAGGCATGCTCAAGAGAGTATCTGCGCTTTGCGCCCTTGGTCTCGCTTTGCCAGTCGCGTTGCTACAGGCCCAGGACTTGTTTGTCCTGCCAGGCGCCGGAGCCACCAGTGGGGCATCGCAAGCGTTTGTCACCAATCCGCTGACCAACTTCAGGACCTTCACGGCACCGGTGGGCTCGTTTGCGTTGCTTCCCAATCTGGCTGGGTCCGCGTTCTATGTCGTTGGGAGCACCACCGCGAACAGCATCTACTCTGTTGCGGCCACAACGTTGATCACCACGCTGGTGGCAAATCTCCCGAGCCCGGCGAATCAAGCCATCATCACGCCCGACGGGAAATTGCTGGTTGTAGTGGCGGGGACGGTGCACTTGTTCAACGCCGCTTCCAACACCGAATTGATCTCCGGCGGATTCAGCCAGGGCAGTGGCATCTCTACGCTCGCCGTGGCCGCCAGCCTGGACTCATCCACTATCTTCGCTGTCGGAGCAAATGGAGCGGGCAGCAACCTGCTCACCGCGATCAACGCCGCGAACGGAGCGGCGAAAGCTACGCTGACGCTCTCTCAGACGGCCACCGCGGTCAGCGTCGGCCCCAATGGTCTGGTTTACGTGAGCCTCCCGAATGAGATTCTCGAAGTTGATCCTCGTACGCTGGAACCCACCTTCGATGGAGCCATCACCGTAAGCGGCACGCCTGGTCCGCTGGTGTTCACCCCCGACGGGCAATACGGAGTCGGCGTCAATCAATTCTCGTTTGGAAACAGCCTTGTCATTGCCACACTGGCAACTCACACCGCCATCGATCCAAACCTGGGCCTGCCCGAAATTACTTCGCTCCAAGTTACCGGCGTGGACACGGTACTCGCGCTCACCAGCCAAGGGCTCTATCAGATTACGATTTCCACGCCCATTAACGTAAACCAGATCCGGAACAATGGCGCCGGACTGACAGGTTTGGTTGGAATGACCGTTACCAACGATATTCCAGCGGGCGCCCACAGCACCGTGCAGGCTGCGTACCTGGTCTCAGGGAACAGCGCCACCAACAATATCTATCAATACAGTCCCGCGGATCAAAGCATACTGGCCCAATATCAGGTCGCCGCCAATATCGCTCCCGGCGCAATAGCCTATGCGGTCCCGGCCAGAACTCCTTCCACCTCGCGCGCGGCCTCCCTGCTGATCTATGGAGCCAATCAAACCGTCCTGCCCAGCGCGACAACCGAACCGCTGGTGGTTCAGGTTCTGGATGTCAACAACCTCCCCATCAGCGGTTATAGCGTTCAGTTCCAGACCAATGCGAGCGGCACCACACTCTCGTCCACATCCTCCATCACCGGCTCCAATGGCTATGCCCTCACCTACCTCACGGCGACAGCTACCCCGGGACCGATTACTGTTACGGCAACCGTTGGATCTCTGACGGCCACCTTCCCCATTGACGTCAGTTCCACGGCCCAAGGGGGCGGCGGTCCAACCCTGACTATCGTCGCCGGACAAGGCCAGCTCATGACTGCCCAGACCAGCACCATGGGTGACGAATTCGGAACCACGCTTCAGGTCCTGGCGGCGGACGCCAATGGAAACCCGATCAGCGGGCTGCCAGTGACATTCTCGGTTCCCCCCGCCGACGGTACACTGCAATCCAACGGCGGAGGAGCAGCCTCGCAAGTGGTGAATACCAATACGGACGGTATCGCCTCAGTGGATTTTGAAACTCCCGGCCTGCCTTCAGACAACAACCAGGGATACTTACAGAGCCTGATAACCGCCACGGCAACCAATACCAAGGCTGTGACCTTTTACATTACCGCAGTACCTTTAACCCCCAGCCCCACCATCAATCTGCTCTCACCCACTCCGGGCACGACGGTGGAGGGTACGGAGGGAGGAGTTCTGCCGGGCGCGGTAAAGGGCGAAGTTTTCTCAATGACCGGGTTTGGCATACCCAATGTCGCCATCAGTGTCAACGACAACAATGCCGGTGCCAGCGGGCGTCCTTCGGTATCATGCAATGCGCCCGGTGGCCTGGTGCTTACCAATTCGTCGGGGATAGGCAGTTGTGACCTGGTCTTCGGGCCTCAGATTGGAACGGGGACATTCGTCGCTTCCATCGGTGGCACGCACAACTCGGTCCCCATCCCGTTTTCCGTGAAGCCCGGGGCCCCGGCCACGGTCCAGATCACGCAAGGCAACAATCAAACCGGCACCCCCGGCCAGACATTGCCCTTGGCACTGGTAGTTCATGTCACGGATTCGGCCGGAAACACGATAACCGGTGCACCCGTCAACTGGCAGGTTGTTACCGCAGGCACGGTCACTCTCAGCCGCGTGGTAAGCACCACTGACGGCAACGGGAATGCATCTGCGCTCGTCACTCTAGGCTCCGTAGGCGGCCCGGCGCAAGTGAAGGCCACTGCTGGAACCGCCACTGCCACCTTCAATCTGACAGTGAGTATTCCATCGGTAGGTATTCAAAAGGTATCCGGCGATCAGCAAAGCGCCAAGATCAATACGGCGTTCACTTCGCCGCTCACTGTCAAGGTTGTAAATTCGGGCGG
>Ga0206798_1115_pt1 | contig 16299 bp, 14 predicted proteins | sample Alteio_BWOrgCont_66_FD_152893 | JGI IMG/M metagenome (GOLD analysis project Ga0206798, IMG submission 152893) | Enriched cells from forest soil in Barre Woods Harvard Forest LTER site, Petersham, Massachusetts, United States -... | ecosystem: Environmental > Terrestrial > Soil > Temperate forest >...
TTGAAATCCGGCGCGTTGAACTGACTGAAACTGTTGCCATTTCCGCTGACCTGATTGAAGCCGGTGGCGTCAAAATGAAACAGGGTGGCAGAGGCGTTGATGTTGGTGGGCCATCCCGGCGAGACCACGAAGTAATCACCAAAGGAAACGTTGGGCGACGTGCTGTTCGTGCTCAGAATGCAACCGAACTGGTAGTATTGATCACCCTGGTAGTTGCCACGGGTCAGGTCCAACTCAATCGTCAACCCAGCACGGGCGGCGGGAGCGGTAAAAAAACCAAGTGCCAAAGCCAAAAGTGCGGGGCGCAACAGACGACGTGCGCAGGTGATGATTGGATTTTTCATGGTTGTCAGTTCTGATGGCAGTTCAACAATGGCATTAAATTGGGATTTCCTGTTTGGTTTCCTGCCAACGACCAGCTTTAGCCATTTTGGTGATTATAGCCAGTGCAACGTGAAGTCGCCTATCAGGTATTATACGCATGAAAGCCTTCAAATTGCGATTTGTCGCCCGATCTCGACCAATTTATCCGATGGAAGCCGTAAGTAATCACTCACATGGATAGAGTTGCGCTGCATGAGGCCAAAAGATGCCTCAAGCCATTTCGGCAATCCTTTGCCGTCTTCGCTTGAAATAATGGTCTCGTGGCCGACGTAATAAGTGACATCGGAAACATCAATCCCACAGCCACCGGCCTGGGCTTGCCGCAGCAGCGCCGGGACATCAGGCCGTTCCATGAAGCCATAACGCGTAGTGGCGCGCCAGAACTGCGGGGCAATCTCCGCTACCGTCAGGCGCGAGGCATCATCAACCCAGGGAATTGATTCGGTGACTACTGAAAGAACGAACAGGCGTTGGTGGAGTGAGCGATTGTGTTTGAGATGCCAGATCATGACCGGGGGGACGTCTTGTTTAGTCCGGGTAAGGAAGATGGCGGTTCCCGGCACGCGCGGGATCTGTCCTTGCGAAATATTTGTCATGAATGTGCCGATAGGCACGACTGTTTCCTGAAGCCGCGCAGCAACTGCTTCTGCACCGCGATGCCAGATCAGCATGATGCCATAAACGAATGCCGCCAAAAGGAGAGGCACATAACCGCCTGAGGCAATTTTTGAGAGATTGGAGAGGAAGAAAGCCATATCGATGACAATAAACGCACCGGCGACTGCGCCCGCCCGGACGAGACCCCATCCCCAGATCTGACGCATGGCAATAAACAACAATGCCGAGGTGGCCAGCATCGTGGCTGAAACAGCAATACCGTAAGCTGCCGCCAGGTTGTCCGATTTTCTGAAGGCAATGACCAGACCACACGTGGCAATCATCAGCATCCAATTGACGGCTCCTACATAAATCTGCCCATAACCTTCTTGTGAAGTCTGTTTGATTTGCAGCCTCGGCAGCCAGCCCAGTTGGATGGCCTGGCGCGTCATCGAAAAGGCGCCGGTGATGATCGCCTGGCTGGCGATAATCGTGGCAATCGTAGCCAGCAGGATGAGTGGCAAGAGCAAAACGGATGGGCATAACCGGTAGAAAATATTATCGGACGTCGGCGCACCGGATAAGACAAGCGCCGACTGGCCGGCATAGTTTAAGAGGAGACTGGGAAAGACCAAAGCGAACCAGGCAAGACGAATGGGCCGCGCACCGAAATGTCCCATGTCGGCATAAAGGGCCTCCGCACCTGTCACACAGAGAAACACCCCTCCAAGCACCAGAAACCCCGTCATCCCGCCGGAAAACAGATAGGAGAGACCATAGATTGGATTCAGGGCAAACAAGACCGAGGGATGTTGCACGATTCCCCATACTCCCAGCAGAGCAATCGTCACAAACCAAATCAGCATGATGGGGCCAAACGCCTTCCCGATACGGGCCGTTCCCTGGCGCTGAAAGAGAAAGAGAGCAACCAGGATCAGCACGGAAGCGGGCAGGACATAAGGCGCGAAGGAAGGAGCTGCGATATTCAAACCTTCGACCGCCGACAGCACAGAGATGGCAGGGGTAACCGCCCCGTCGCCGTAAATCAGCGCAGCGCCCAAAAGACCCAGGGCGATGATAACGGGTCGCGGCTTAAGTTTGATACCCAGCAGTGACATGAGAGCAAGGATGCCTCCCTCACCGTCGTTATCGATGCGCATGGCAACAGATACATATTTGATAGTCGTCACGATGATCAGAGTCCAGACGATGAGCGACAAAGCGCCGAGGATAACGGCCGGACCGGGGTGGGTGCCGGTAAGATTAAGAACTGTTTTGAGGGTGTACAGAGGGCTGGTTCCGATATCGCCAAAGACCACCCCCAAAGCCGATACACTCAAAACCCGCAGGCTTGTTCCTAAAACAGGGTGCTTAGGGGTTTTAGGAATCGTATCAGACACAGGAGAAGACGGTTGCATTTAAGCTCTGGCACAGCACGAACCTGTGTTAGGCGGCTGGTGTCTCATATCTCATCTTTGCTCTTCTTGCGGGCCAGGGCAGCGCCGAGAGCAGCGCCTAATGGCAATCCAATGCCAATCCCTAAAGCCAAATTGTGCAAGGCTGCTCCAAAACTTACTCCGAAACAAAGTCCCAAGCTGACGCCCATGCCAATGTATTTTTTATTCATCAGGTGTTTATATTTGGTGCTCGCCGCCGTCCCAAAGCTGAGCCTCGCCGCCAATGATGTCAACCGTGAAAACCCTCAGTTTGCGCCAAGTACATATTCCCGAAAATCTTTCTAAAAGAAACGTCAGCCGAGCGGCGGCCTAAAAATAGAAATCAGTTTGGCTCCGTCGCTGTGTTAGACGTCAGCTTTCGTATCCCCGCGCTTTCGCCAGCAAAAGCAAGCAACGCCGATAGTGGTGAAAGTTAGCCAAACCGTGTATGATGGAAACCAGACCGACCACCATTTGTCTGAAAAATACTCCGCCCCTGGTTTGTTCAAAATACACAGCGCGACTAAATTTAAGGCGATCGTAATCGCCAGCCCAACCAATCCCATGAATGCGAACGAGCCAGGCAGCCAGAATGTTTTGCATGGTCTCATATTTTTAAGTGCGTGTGCTGATGCCTAATGTCTCAAAGCTGAATCTCACTGAACGAAAGAACAAGCTCGAAATTCAATTTTCTCATTAACGCACGCCGCGATATTTTTGTGCCAGAATAGGCCGCCCCTGACGGGGCTGGGGTTTTGTGGCCTGGTTATACTACAAATAGGCCGCGCCTAACGGCGCTGAAGAAGTGCTTTGATCTTAAAAGAAACGTCCGGCAAGTGGTTGGCCGAAATTTGAAATCAGTATGGCGCCGGTGCGGGGTTAGGCGTCATTGCTTCGGAGCCTGCGATGCTCCGTTTGTGTATGCAGCGTTCTCTTTTTGCCACGCCGCAAGCTGCGCGTTGTAATCATCCATCTGTCTTTGATATTCATCTACCTGTTTTTTATATTCGGCGGCGGTTTTATCATATTCCGCTTCTTTTACGCGGTATTGTTCCATCTGATTTTCATATTCGGTGCGCATGCTACTGTCTGATAAATAAGCCCATGCAAACAGGGTCAGCATAAGAATCTGCAAGACAAGAATAACCTTTAGGAGCACTGTAGTTTGGTTGGAATCTTGATTCATATTCCGTGAAAGCTGAGCCTCGACGGAACAAACGGCAAGTCGAAATTTCTCAATTTGCGCTAAGTACATACTCCTGATAAAAATTTAGGTTGGACAGCGTTTGTCCCACCCCCTCTGTCAGAATCGTCGCATAGAAAGGTTAATTATGAACATGATCAATGCGACAAATGAACAACTCGAACTGGGACTGGCCGGGGTGAAACTCTCCGCCGCGCCGCCGCAAGGCCGGATCGCCCGCGCCAACTGGTGGTTCTCCCAGATGCGCGAGGTGGTGGGACGCGCGATGGACTGGAGCACTCCCGCCGAAGCCCGGCCGGAGCAGATCTGGATCCCCGGCGCGACACGCGAAGTGAAAGTTTAGAACGTTTCCACGAGGCAGCGATTCGCGAAGCGTTTGGATTGCGGCGTCTTTAGCGCCGCTTTGCACGCGGATGAAGAGCGCCGATGAATCGGCGCAGTCCAGACGCGCCGCGTCCATGATTGGCAACCGATAATCGCCCGCTGTCCGCCATAAATCTTGCCAAGTCCGCGCACATCAGCGCGGCAACCACAACCATGCGCGCCGGTTATTCTTCGGGATAACCGGCGCGTACAAATTTTCGTATCACGGCGATCTCCGTCTCTCCGTAAATAGTGTGGTCTTTGGGGAACTCATGCCATTCGACGCCGAAGCCCGCGGCTTTCAATTGTTGCGCCTGTTTGCGCACTTCGGCAAAGGGGATGAGCGGGTCGAATTGGCCATGCGTCAGGAGCAGACGTTGTTGGCGCGCGACGGGCAAAATTTCTTTCAACAGGGTTTCGATCTCAAAGACCCAGCCGCTGATGCCCACGAGGCCGGCGAGTTTGTGCGGATAGCGCAGGCCCACGTCCACGGTCATGAGGCAGCCCTGGGAAAAGCCGCCAAGGATGGTCTGCTCCGGCGGGAAGTTTTTTGCGCGTAAATCGTCGAGCAAAGCCACGAGCAATTTGCGGCTGCGCAGGATGCCGGGCTTGATATCGTGCGGGTAGTCGAACCAGGAGTATCCGCCGAAGTATTCGTCGGGCGCGTTGACGAGGAGGTAGTTGAGCCAGGGTAAACCCAGGGCCTGGGGGAACCAACGGTATCCTTCGAGACTGTCGCCCAGGCCGTGAAGCATGATCATCAGGCGCCGGGATTTTTTATCGGCGGCGGGAATCAGTTCGTAATGCAACACGTTATTTTTGCGCTTTCAATATTTTGACCTGGCTTTGCAACCAGTCTTCAATCTGCTTCCGCTGGTCGTCGGTGAGCCGGGCGTCGGCATGGATGAGGGTATATTTTTTCAGGGGCATGTCGCGATAATCGATTTCGTCGCTCATGTCCTCCATGCGTTTGGCGGCGCGCATGGGGTCCGCGGGCCAAGCGGAGAGGTTCAGATTGTGGCGGCCGTCGGTGACGTCGTTGGCAATCTGCCATGACATCGGCGCGATGTGCGAGTACCACGGCCAGCGGGTCTCGTCCGAATGGCAATCGTAGCAGGCGGCGCGCAACATGGCTGCAACTTGCGGCGGAGCGTTGGTGATGGGAAAGGGATTGGCGACGGGGGGGTTGACGCGACTCGGGTTCGCCAATTGCATAAGCGCAAAGACGACGGCCAAACCCGCGACGACCCAGAGTAATTTTTTTCTCATCTTGTGAGACGAGCCTAAGATAGAAAAGTTCCCCGGCAAGGCAATGGATTAAAATGACCCGGCGGGACAAAACAACAGCAGAGGCATCTGAATTTTTTAGGCACTGAGTTGCTTCAAAGGCTCATTTCATTCTTACCCCTCACCTTTAATTCCTCTCCCCGTTGAGGGGAGAGGATGGCATTTGGATGTTCTGCACAATTTGGAAATCAACGGATTCGTAGAATCTGATCTGCCAAGGATTTTGACCTGGAAGACGATTCAGAGCCGGCTCACACCGGCTGCTACGAATATAATAGGGCGGCTGAAAATTCGGGATTTATTTCTGCTTGTCGGCCCGGCGGGTTCGGCAGATGATTCGCGCATTCCGTAACCCTTATGAAAGCCTATCTTGCAATCTGTTCCATTGGCGTTCTTATGCTTCTGTTCGTTTCCAGCACCTTCGCCCAGGACGCTCCCATCGGCCAGTTTGACAGCCATTGCGACGTCGGCGCGCCGGCGGCTGCCGGGTCCGCGAGTTATGATGCCGCCAGCGGCGACTACACTGTGACCGGCGGCGGCGCGAATATCTGGAGCACGAACGACCAATTCCAATTCGTCTGGAAAAAGATGAACGGCGATTTCATCGTCCGCTCGCGCGTGGAATTTGCCGGCAGCGACGGTGTGCTGGACCGCAAAATCGGCTGGATGGCGCGCTCCAGTCTCGGTTCCAGCGCCACCTATGTGGACGCCGTGGAACACGGCGGCGGCCTGACCTCGCTCCAATACCGCCAAATCGCCGGAACCAACACGTCCCAATGTATTCTGCCGCTCACCAATGCGGACATCATCCAGTTCGAGCGGCGCGGGACGAATTTCATCTTTTCCGCGGCCATGAATGGCGACACATTCGTTAGCACCAACTTTGCCGACATCACTTTGCCTGACGACCTTTATGTGGGGTTGTTCGTCTGCGCGCATAGCCCGGCGGCGAAACAAAAGGCCATTTTCCACGACGTACAAATCATCCGCCCGGCCAAACCAGACTTTGTTCCCTACCGCGATTTCATCGGCAGCGTCCTGCATGTCTTGGATGTACAGAGCGGCAAGCTGGAGACGGTGCATGCCTCCGCGCAGCCGTTTGAAGCGCCGGATTGGACGCGCGACAGACGCGCGCTGATCTACAACATCAGCGGCCGGTCCGAAGGTTGGGGAAAACTCGTCCGTTTTGATCTGGCGACGCGACAGGAGAGCGTCATTGACACCGGCGCCGAGGATAAAAACAACAACGACCATGTTTTGTCCTTCGACGGCTCGATGCTGGCCATCAGCGACCAAAGCCGGGGCCACGGCGGCCAATCGGCCATTTTCACCGTACCGGTGAGGGGCGGGACGCCAAAACCCGTCACCACCAACTCACCTTCGTACGTGCATGGATGGTCGCCAGACGGAAGATTTCTGGTGTTCACCGGAGGCCGCGGGGGCAAGTTTGATATCTACAAAATCCCTTCCAGCGGCGGCGCAGAGATCCGGTTGACGGACTCGGACGGCTTGAATGACGGGCCGGAATATACGCCGGACGGCAAATACATTTACTTCAATTCCGACCGCACCGGAAAAATGCAGATCTGGCGCATGCACCCGAATGGAAAAAAACAGGAACAGGTGACGCATGATGATCTCAACGATTGGTTCCCACACATTTCGCCCAATGGCAAATGGATTGTGTTCATCAGTTTTCCGCCGGACATCGATCCGGGGACACATCCCTATTACAAGGAATGTTACCTCAGGCTGATGCCGCTCAAGGGGGGCGCGCCGCGGGTGATCGCCTACGTCTACGGTGGGCAAGGCACGATGAATGTGCCGTCCTGGTCGCCGGACAGCAAAAAAATCGCGTTTGTGAGCAACACGGACGTGAGCGGGCAATGACGGTGCGGAATTTTCAAGCCTTTAATCCCGTTGCACCAAACATCTCTTTGGCGATGACGCCGTCGGCCACTTTGGTGACGCCGCCGGTCATGCGGATGGAAAAGCCTTCGCCGATCTCGATCCGGATCTTCCCGCCGGGCATGTGGACGGTGACGTCGCGGTCCACGAGACCGAGCCGGTGCGCCACAGCGGCGGACGCGCTGCTGCTGCTGCCGCTGGCCAGGGTGTAGCCCGCGCCGCGCTCCCAGATCTCGATCTGGATATTATTCCGGTCGAGGACTTTCAAGAGTTGCACGTTGGTGCGGTTGGGAAAGCGCGCGTGGACCTCCAGAAGCGGACCGATCTGCTTGACGAATTCCGGGCTGATTTTGGGCATAGGCAACACGCAATGCGGGTTGCCGATGGTGGCGGCGCAGAAGTTGTAGCGCTCGCCGCGCAAATGAATCGGCTCGTTGATGACTTCGCGGCGCGGGCCGGCCACGGGAATCTCATCGCTCCAAAAACTGACGACGCCCATCTCCACGCGCACGGTCTGGCCTTTTTCCAAAACGGTGGAGTGAACGACGCCGCCCGGCGTCTCAATGGTGAATTCGCCGGTGCGCACGATCTTTTTGTCCCACAGATAGCGGGAAAAGATGCGCAGGCCGTTCCCACTTTTCTCGGCTTCGCTGCCGTCGGGGTTGAAGATGCGCAGGGCGCACTTGGCTTTTTTGGAGGGCAACGGCCCGAACAAAATCCCGTCCGAGCCGATGCCAAAATTGCGGTGACAAATCGTTTTGACCTGCTCGGGCGTGAGCGGAGAGGGCCAGTCTTTCGGATGGAGAACGATGTAATCGTTGCCCAGCGCGTGATATTTTGAGAACGCAAAGCGCATCAGGGGAAGATAGCTTATTTTCGCGTCGCGAAAAAGCCTAAAGGATGAAAGGCTCAGGCCGAACCGATGAGTTGTTTCAAATCTTTGATGCCTTCCTTGTCCATCCTGAGAACTAGGTCGCAAAGGATAGTCTTCACAAGGCCGGGTCCCTCATAAACGAGCCCGGTATAGATTTGGATCAAGCTGGCGCCGGCGCGGATCTTTTCCCAGGCGTCGTCCGCGCTGAAAATGCCGCCGACACCGATGATGGGCAATTGCCCGCGCGTTTGCTTGTGGACGTGCCGGATGATTTCCGTGCTGCGCGCGCGCAAGGGTTTGCCGCTCAAGCCACCGGCTTCGGAATATATCTTCTCGAGGGATGCGTCGTCCGTTTGCGGGCGCTCGAGGGTGGTGTTGGTGGCGACGAGGCCGGCAATTTTTTGCGACCCGGCCAGTTCCAGAAGCTCATCCACGGCTTCAAAGGATAAATCGGGAGCGATTTTGACGAGGATGGGCTTTTGCTTCGCGTCACCGCGCTGGATTTCCCGGATGGCGGCCAGGATTTCGGCCAGGGCCGATTTGTCCTGCAACTGGCGCAAGCCCGGCGTATTGGGCGAGCTCACATTGACGACAAAGAAATCTGCGTACGCACGCAGCACGCGGAAGGAATTGGCGTAATCCTCCGCGGCTTTTTCCAGGGGGGTGACCTTGGATTTGCCGAGGTTGATGCCGACAGGATGTTTGGGCCAGCGGGCGCAGCTTTTCCAATCGGCAAGCGCTTCGGCCATGCGTTCCGCGCCAGGGTTGTTGAAGCCCATGCGGTTGATGATGGCGTCCTCAGACACGGCGCGGAACATGCGCGGCGCGGGATTCCCCGGTTGGGCGTGCCAGGTGACGCCGCCCAGTTCGCAAAAGCCGAACCCGAGTTTTTCCCAGATGGGAAGGGCGGCGGCGAATTTGTCCATACCGGCGGCAAGGCCGAGGGGATTGGAGAATTTCAGGCCGAAGACTTCGACGGGAATCTCCGGGACGGGAAAGAACTTTTCCAGGGCGCGTTGTGCAAGATCGCTTTGGCTGGCACGGACGAGCATGCCCATGGTGAAATCATGCGCGCGCTCCGCATCCTGCGCGAAGAGGATGGGGCGGACGATGTTGTGATAGAGCCAATTCACCTGAAAAACTACAGGTCAGATTGCCAATATTTGGCAAAAGATTCCAAGCTTATTAAATGAACGACGGCCGGAGTTAAAAAATCACCAGAATAATTTTGGGTTGTGTTTGTAGATGGGCTTTTGCAGCTTTGAATGAGAAAGACCAATTATTAATTAATGTCGCATAAGATTGACCCATATTCTCGTGAAGCGGCATTTTGAGCATCTGTGGTTTTATTACTATTTTTGGTTGCTGCCGAGCCGCGCAGCTTTGGTACGTTAAACCTACGAACAGAAGGCACAAAATATGGACGACATACGTTTTGAATGCCCCAACTGCAAGCAGCACCTGAATGCACCTGGTGAACTCGCTAATCAGTTGATCGAGTGTCCTGGCTGTAAACAGACGATTGCGGTTCCCATCCGCAACCATTTGGAAGAGAAAGGTACGCAAAGGGGCGAACAGCCGCGAGAGAATGCGACTGTCGCACAACAACCGCAGGGCTGGCCACCTGGTACCGTGGCTTTGGTTGTCGTATTCTGCCTATATATGCTTACTCTAGTAGAGGTCTTTCATGAATGGCGTGTGGACGAACTGACGCAAACAATGGGTGGGGCAAATTTGACAGGGGAGGACGAGCCGAACTTTGGCCCCGTCATATGGCTAATCGTCTGGGGTGTCATCGGCCTACCCATCGGTTTTTTAGCCGGCCGAATGCGTGGGAAACAGCGATTGGGTGCGGCTTGGGGACTAGCTCTCGGTCCAATGGGATGGTTTATAACCGTTTGCACGGCCGATCTGCGAGCGCGATGCCCGGAGTGCCGGGGTGTGATCGCAGAAGGAGCAAGGCGCTGCATGCATTGCGGTGTATCGTTCAACGCGTCGGCTGCCCCTTGAGTTTATGGGCAGCTTAAGTTATACAACAATTTTCGAAATTAAGAATCCACTCACCGGTCAGTTTAATTCCAACATCAGGTGAATGAGCGAGGACATGGTTCCGGCTAATTTTTGCCGTTCAGCGCGGCGGTCGCTTGGTTTTCATCGAATGCCTTTTCCCAGCGCGCCACGACGATGGTGGCGATGCCGTTGCCGATCAGATTCGTCACCGCGCGCGCGGAATTGACAAATCGGTCAATGCCGACGAGCAGCACCAGTCCGGCCACGGGAATCCGGTTGGTCGCGGCCAGGGTGGCGGCGAGGGCGATAAATCCGGCGCCGGCCACACCCGCGGAGCCCTTGGAGGTGAACAGGCAGACCGCCAACACCAGCAATTGATCATGCCAGCTCAACGGCGTGTTCGTGGCCTGGGCGATGAAGATGGCGCCCATAGTCAGGTAAATCGAGGTGCCATCGGCGTTGAAGGTGTAGCCGGCGGGCAGCACCATGCCTACGACCGGTTTGGCGCAGCCGAGTCGCTCCAGCTTGGCCATCATCCGCGGCAACACCGCCTCGGTGGAAGCGGTGGCGAAGGTGATCATGATCTCGTCCTTGAAATATTTGAGGAATTGCCAGAGGGAGACGCGGGCCAGCCGGGCGATGATGCCGAGCACGACGACGATGAAGAGCGCGCTCGCGAGATAGATGGCACCGAGCAATTTGCCAAAGGCGCCGAGGCTGCCAAAGCCGTATTTGCCGACGGTGAACGCCATCGCGCCCAATGCGGCCAGCGGTGCCAGATACATGATGAAGCGTACGGTGCCGAACAATCCCTGCAGCACTGAATCGATGACTTCGACAATGGGCCGGCCGCGGTCGGACAATTGCGCGAGCGCCAGCCCGAACAAGACCGAGAACAAAATGATTTGAAGCATGTTGCCGTCAACGAACGCACCCCCAACGCTGGAGGGAATGATGTTCATGAGGAAATTCACGGCGCGTTGCCCCTGAGCGGCGGCGGTGTAGCCGGCAAATGATTTGGCGTCAATGGCGCCCGCATCAACGTTCATCCCGACACCCGGTTTCATGATATCCACCACGATCAGACCGATGACCAGCGCGAAGCCTGAGACGATCTGGAAATAAACGAGCGCCTTAAGGCCGACCCGGCCGACTTCCCTGATGCTGCCCATCTTGGCGATGCCGACGACAATCGTGCCGAAAATGATCGGCGCCAAGAGCATCTTGATGAGCTTGATGAATGCGTCGCCGAGGGGCTTGAGCGCCACGCCGAAATCCGGAAAGCAATACCCGATGACCACACCGAGCACCGCGCCGAGCACCACCTGGAACCATAGCTGACCGAGTAGCCCCGCTTTTTTGCCGCTGGTATTGTCCATGGCGTCAGAGGGTTCAGTCGCCGAGCGATTTCATCACCTTGAAGAGTTCGGCCTTGGTCTCAAAGCCGATGCCCGGCACGTTTGGCAGCTTCACATAACCGCCCTCCACCGCAATGCCATCGGCGAAACCGCCGAAGGGCTGGAAGACGCCCGGATACGATTCGTTGCCGCCCAGATGCAGACCGGCGGCGATGTTGAGCGACATCTGGTGGCCGCCGTGCGGCACGACGCGTCGCGTGGACCAGCCGTTTTGTTTCAGCACGTCCAGGGTGCGAAGGTATTCGACCAGGCCGTAGGAAAGCGCGCAGTCGAATTGCAGCCAGTCGCGTTCCGGGTGCATGCCGCCGTAGCGCAAGAGATTCCGGGCGTCCTGATGCGAGAAAATATTCTCACCGGTGGCCATCGATTGGTGGTAATGCCTGGAAAGGTCCGCTTGCAATGCGTAGTCGAGCGGGTCGCCGGCTTCCTCATACCAGAACAGGCCGTAGGGCGCCATCGCATTGCCGTAGGCGATGGCGGTGTCGAGATCGAAACGGCCGTTGGCGTCCACCGCTAGAAATTTTCCACTGCCCACGATTTCGAGAACCGCCTCGATGCGGCGCAGGTCTTCAGCCAGCGGTGCGCCGCCGATTTTCATTTTTACCACCTGATAACCGAGATCGCGATAACATTTCATCTCGTCCTTCAGTGCGGTCAGGTCCTTGCCGGGATAATAATAACCGCCGGCGGCATAGATCCAGACCTTGTCATCCGCGTGGCCGCCGCGGTAGCGGTCCGCCAGCAGGCGATAGAGCGGCTGGTTGGCGATCTTGGCGACCGCATCCCACACGGCCATGTCGATCGCGCCGACCGCCACGGAACGCTCGCCGTGTCCGCCGGGTTTTTCGTTCTTCATCAGCGTGGTCCAGATCCGAAACGGATCGAGGTTTTGGCCGGTGTCATCCATGAGCGTTTTCGGATCAGCCTCCATCAGACGCGGGAAAAAGCGTTCGCGCATCAAAGCGCCCTGGCCGTAGCGGCCGTTGGAATTGAAGCCGTAACCGATCACCGGCTTGCCGTCGCGCTTCACGTCGGTGATCAGCGCAACGACGGAACAGGTCATTTTGGTAAAATCAATGTAGGCGTTGGTGATGGGGGAGGCGATGGAAACCGTTTTTTCCTGAATGGCGGTGATGCGCATTTTAAGGTCTCAGTAAGTGGGTTTACTGTGCCGGAGTGCAGGCACACGGTCAATCTGGTTTCTATACCGCGTGAACTTCACGCGTGGGGCGTGAAGATTTCACTCATGACCGCCCGTTGTATCCAACACCTAATGGTATTTGACCGCAATATCATCAATTTTGGCAAGAAGTGTGTTGGCATTGCCTCTGCTCAAGCATTCCAAAATCAGTGTGACAGTGTGCGAGTTCCGCATGGAATCCGCCGTCGTCATGTGAGCGAAAACAACAAATATGTTTTCTTTTCGGTCCATATACTTTGCCGCGCTGCTCATGTTGATTCTACCTGTCGTGGGTCAGGCACAGTTCACGCTTACAACGAACGATAACTCCATAACCATCACGGCCTACACCGGCACGAATGCCGTAGCGGTAATACCTTCCAGCACCAACGGCTATCCCGTAGTCAGCATTGGGGAGCGGGCGTTTTATCTCTGCAGAAGCCTGGTCAACGTCACGATTCCCGATAGCGTTACCAACATCGGGGAAGCAACGTTTGAGGACTGCACCGGTATGACCAATGTCACCATTCCCGATAGCATCACCGGCATAGCGGTGGGGACGTTTGCCTACTGTTACAGCCTTGCTGGCGTCATCATTCCCACCAATGTCACAAGCATTGGGAACTACGCGTTTGAAAACTGCACCAGCCTGACAAGTGTCACTATCCCAAACAGCGTGACCAGCATCGGGGAGGTGGCATTTGGCGGCTGCGGCCTGACGAGTGTCACCATCCCAAGCAGCATCACCAGCATCGAGGATGATGCGTTTGAGGGCTGCTCTAACCTGGCCAGCATCACCATCCCCAGCAACGTCACCAACATCGGGAATGCCGCGTTCGCTGACTGCTCCAACCTGACGTCAGCCTACTTCCTGGGCCCCCCCCATCGGCTAACGAAAATGGAGATGTTTTCTTGAACGATCCTGTCACCGTCTATTACCTGCCTGGAACAACCAGTTGGGGCACAACGTTTGCCAACGCTCCGGCGGTGTTGTGGAATCCGCAGGCAACGGCTCTTGCCACGGCGGACGGACCGTTCGGCTTTAACATCACTGGCCCGACCAATGCCACGATTGTGGTGGAAGCCTGCACCAATCTCTCCAATCCTGTATGGATTCCGGTGGCAACGAATGTCCTTATCAACGGCACAAATTCTTTCAGCGATCCTCAGTGGACGAATTATCCTTCCCGTCTATATCGCTTCAGCGGGCAATAATGTTTGCCCCCCAGCGTTTAAAATTCCGGTCAGCGCATGTTCTCGCTCATCCACTTGATGATCCGGTCCTGAGTTGCTTCGGGGAGGCGGTTGTAATCCCAGGGTTCATCCAGCACCAGCTTGTCCGGCGCATTGTAGAGTGAATAAATCTTTTTTGACCGGCCGATGGCGGCTTCCACGTCCGCCGGGGTGGCATCGCGGTCCAATTGCGGTTGAAGGACATAGATGGGGCGCGGCGCGATCATACCCAGCAACTCGTCATAGTCGTAAGGAAGCTGCGCCTCATGGCCGATGAAGAATCCCAGCCGGGGCAACAGCGGCAAATCAATACTGTAGCGCGCCAGACCGCCGGTGCCTTTGGCGGCGGTGTCGGTCCGCATCGGAGTGAAACCGCAGATGGAAACGACGCCTTTGACGCGCGGATCGAGCGCCGCCGTGTGCAGGGCGACGATGCCACCCATCGAATAGCCGTAAAGATAGATGCGATTGGTATCCACGATGTCCTGGTCCGGCAGCGCATCCATGACCGCGCGGGTGTCGGCGACCATCCGGCCCAAACGCGACCAGTGAGGGAAGCGATCATAAAAAGTGGCGAACTCGGCTGTCCGGCTGCCGTGGCCGGTTTGATCGAAGGCCACGACGGCATAACCGGCCCGCACCAGGGCCAGAATCGGATGCAAATCGGGTTTCTGGTGATAGACCCACATATAGCCCATGGGATAACTGAACCCATGCAGCCAGATGACCGTCGGCAGCTTCGCATTCGCCACGGCACCGGTCGGGTAATATATCTCGGCGCGCGTTCCATCGCCGAAGGTGAAGCTGCGATATTCGGTCTGGCTCTTCTCGGGCTGGAGCCATCCAAAGGAATTCCCGCGACCGGTGGCCCAATCCACGACATCGCTGCGTGGCCGTTGCGCCGGGTCGGGTCCGGCTGTGCCGCCTTCCGGGCTGCCCAACATCCACTCGACCGATTTGCGGATCTCGCCGGATTTAGTTTCCCAATCGGCGACCGAACTGACGGATCCCAGGACATCATCGCCGTGATGCGCGGGAAATTTCCCGAGGTCAACGGTTTCATGATTGTTGGTGCGCCATTGGTTGAAGTCCCAGGGGAACAGGAAATCGTTCGTCCATGTTTGGCTGGACCTGCCAAATTGGATGTCCAGCCAGTTCATCGTGGCGTTCAGATCGTTGGCGCCATGATGTCCGGGCGGGTGCAAGATGCTTTGCCGATCCGGAACGCCGAGGAGTCGGTAAACTTTTTCCGCCGAATAATAGGACTGCTCGTTGCCATAGATGTTGCCGACCTCGTCGCTCAAGCCATAGATGCTCAACAGCGACCGCGGAGCGATGGTTGCGGCCATCAGATTGCCGTCAACCGGCAGGCGGTCCTCGCGACCGGCGAAAAAGCGCAGGCCCGGGGTAAACCAGGCGGGAAAGTTGCGGGTGGTGGTTTCGATGCCTTCGCCGCTACCGCGTTCGCCGGCGGAGCGCCATGGCAGGATGCCGCCTACGCCCGTGCTTCCGGCAACACAAGCGGTGATCCGCTCATCCAGCATCGCCGCAATGGCGGCCATCTTGCCGGTCCGGGAATATCCCGTGATGGCAATGCACCGCTTGTCCACGTTCGTCAACGTATAGAGATAATCAACAATCATTTGCGGGGTGAAAGCAGTCTGACCCATCGAGCCAAAGGTGTAGCCGGGGTAATATTGGGCGATGTTGGGCGCCGTGGGCGGATCCACACTTTCATTCATCGAGCAGGCGATGTACCCGCGGCTGGTGACGCCGGGCATGCCACCGATCAGCACTGGAAACGGCCCCTTGCCTGGCGGAATCGTCAACGTTACGCGCGTCGTAATCTTGTCACCGGGGCCATACTTCAAATCCACCGTATTGGTCACCGATCCTTCAACCGCTTTGGCCCAGGGACCGCCAAAACTAAAGCCGCCGAATCCGGGATGAATCTGTGATGGATCCACCGGGACGATCTGGTCGAGTTTGGGCTTGGGTGGAATGGTCCCGATATCGTAAAGCTCATAATATTTGATGATCTCCGCGCGACGTTTCTGCCAGTCCGCCGGCGTCTTCACTTTCCTGCCGTTCAGGAATGTGAGCGGGTCCGGGAGACTATTGTTGCGCGGTAATGCATCAAAATCCGGCGGCAATGCATTGGTCTTCTCAAGCCATTGATTAAACGGCGGGTCCGCCGGCAGAATCTGTTGCAGATGGTCGAGATAATCGCGGCGCTGTTCGACCGTCATGGACCAAAGAGAATTGGCGGAGAGCAGGAGCGCCAGAACAGTGCTTAGGAAGTGCTTTTGCATAAAGATATATTTGGTACAACCTGATCCTTATCTGCGAACGCCACGGTTTGCCGTTGCTCTCGCTGCATTCGCCAGTGCGATTTAACTTATCGC
>Ga0206798_1116_pt1 | contig 16296 bp, 16 predicted proteins | sample Alteio_BWOrgCont_66_FD_152893 | JGI IMG/M metagenome (GOLD analysis project Ga0206798, IMG submission 152893) | Enriched cells from forest soil in Barre Woods Harvard Forest LTER site, Petersham, Massachusetts, United States -... | ecosystem: Environmental > Terrestrial > Soil > Temperate forest >...
AAGCGACGACGCCCGCATTGTCCATTGCCCTGCGGCCTGCTTCCAACCGCAGACGACGACGAGGCGGGCTTGCACCACGACTTCGGCGTGTGGCTGGAACGGCTGGCCCCGTTCAACCCCGATCCGGCCCACTACCACCACAACCGCACCGGCGAGGACAACGCCGACGCTCACCTCAAGCGGCAGGTCATGGGGCGGGAGGTTGTCGTCGCCATCACCAAGGCTAAGCTGGACTTCGGCCCGTGGGAGCAAATCTTCTATGACGAGTTCGACGGCCACCGGCCCAAGCGGGTCCTGGTCAAGATCATCGGGGAGTGAAGCGGAGATGGAAAAGAGTGTTGAGCGATCCTGCCACGGAAAGGTGCTGCGACTTGTTGGGAGTCTTCTCGCTCCCCTTGGCTTCCGGCATGTGAAATCAACGTTTTTCATCCGCCGTCAGGAGTGGGTCATCGAGTTCATCCACTTGCACAAGTATCGCTACGGTCCCTGTTATCGAGTCCACTTGGGTATCCGGGTGCTGAACGATGTGTTTCCAGCACCAGCCTTGAACGGCCCTAACAGCCATCCCTACACCTGCACCGAGAGTCCGAATGGCTCGCAGTACAAGCTCGATTTTGGACCGGATCAGGCTTCCGTCGAACGATGCTCAGGGGAAATCCATCGGTGGTGTTCAGAAGTAGGGGTGCCGTGGTTCAACCAGTTCCATGATCCCCATGCCCTCTTGACCGACGCTGCTTCTCCCCTTCTTGAAAACGACAAAGCACGCCTGCGGTTGGCAATGGGAGGTGAATCCGACCCAAACGCTGTAAGAGCGTCAACATCGCTTTTCGGCTCTGCGGATGACTGATGACCCTTCTGGAGAACCCAGAAGCGATTAGCCAGCCCCGCCAAACGACCACATTGTCGTTTCGTGCATCTTATACTGTGTCAGCAATCAATAGTTCAGCTTCTCCGATGCCTCTGCCAACTGATCGCTTGTCTTTTTTGTGTAACGGGCCGTTGTGTTCAAATTCTCATGACCCAGGATCTGGGCCAACCCCACGAGGTCGTTTGCGTTGTCGGCCAGGAATTGATGGGCCATGGTGTGCCTAAGCAAGTGGGGGTGCAGCTTGACGCCGATGAGGGCCGAATACTTGTCACATAAGGCTCTGACACCTCGATCCGTAAGTGGCCCTCTTTCCCCAATGAAAACCAGAGGACTGTCCACTGGCAGACGAGTGTCCAAGTAGGCTTGCAGAGCACGCCGCCCAGGAAGCGGCACGGGTGTTGATCTCTGTTTATTGCCTTTCCCCAGCCGGAAAACAACGGTTCCGCTCCGTTCAGATAGGATCACGTCCGAAAGTTCCAGGGCAACCAGGTCACTTACCCGGCAGCCCGTATACAGGAAGAGGGAGAAGACGGCGGCGGCCCGTATGTCCTCACGCAGCTCGACTTCTCGAAGCAGCCGGCGAACCTGTGAGCGATCAAGTCCCTTCGGAGCAAGCTGGACTTTACGAAGTTCCTTGACCTTCTTCCCAGGATTTGCAGGAAGGTGGCCCTCATCAGCGAGCCAACCCAGGAAACGGCGTATGGTGACGAGGCAGCGGTTGACGGTAGAAACGGCCTGGCCTTCTCTCTTCGGAGGTAGTCCCGAAAATCAGAAAAGTCTCGCACGGTGACCCGACCCATCTTGAATGGCTCGTTGTTGACCTGGGTGAACCACCTGGCAAACTTCTTTGCGTCCTGGGTAACCGCTCTGCGGGTGTTTCGACAGAAGTCCTGACCGTCAAGGTACTGGTTGAAGAGGACTGCCTCCGTCTTTCCGACAGGGATACCCTCAAAAACATTATCGCCACAATTCTTCACGTCTTATCCTCAAAAAGTAGACAGGAATTGGACAGTGCGAAGGGTTAACTGGGCTGATATGGGCTATTATCACCCCACATTATTTGCCGAATTCTTGCGCCTGATATGAAGGAATACCGCCCTGATGATTTCGGCTTGGTCGGTGGATTTGGACCCTCCGGGGTACAATTCTTTTACCGCCTCTTCAATTTGTGCCGGAGTCACGTTGACCAAACCCAAGGCTTGCAGCGCCCCGATCAGTTCTTTGTGTTGATTTGCTTTCGGTCGCTTTGCTTTCGCCTTGGTCGGCTTCGACGTTGCTGGAACCAGATGGTGACGCCGAGCGTAAAACAAGATCGGCTTGCCGTTGATCCCACAGTTTTTGCGGCGCACTTCGAGACAGACCTCTTGCAGTAATTGGTCATAAATTGGACGGCGGTTGGACAGCATATAGACAGGGCTTGGAAAAATGCCCGCTTTTTGCAACTGGTAAAACCGTGCCCGGCTCAAACCACACCTGCGAGCCATCTCGGAAACGCTGACAATGTCTGTCATTTGGACACCTTTTGGTCGGCTTTTAGACGAGAATTAGACAGGTGATTTCGGCCCAGAGCAGTCAGTTGCCGCTTGCCTTGGTCATCCTTGCAAACCAGCCCGGCCCTGATCAAAAACGGCTCAATAACGTGGGCCACCGTCCTTGTTGGAAGCCCGATTCGAGAGGCGATGACGTTCAGCCGACTTGACCCTTCTGCCAGAAAAGCAAGGTATTTTTGCTCGGTTGGACCGAGACCCAAATCATCAATTCCCTCCAAACCGCAGGCCTTGAGAAAATGTCCTGGGGTGACGGAGGATTTGCCTTCAGCCCTAGCAACTCGATGACAAGCCTGTAGCAGTCGGAGAGCAAGCCGTGGCGTCCCCCTCGAACGCTGGGCGATCTGAGGCAAAATCAATTCGTCCACTTTCCAGCGCTGCGCCCGATACCGCTGCCGCAACACTTCAGTCAGTTCGTCCTCACTGTAATACTGGAAACGAAGCGTCAAACGCATGCGATCCCGGAGCGGCTGAAGGAGCGCAAATTCGTCAGTCGTGGAAAGCAAAAGCGAGAAATTTGCCAGGGGAATGCTTTGCGGAGCCGTTCTGCCGCCCTGCAGGATGATCCTTTGTTGATCCAGAGCCACATAGAGGCCAGTTTGATATTGCTTGGCGAGTTCATGCACTTCATCAATGTGAATTATGTCCTTGTCCTTTGCGGAGAGAAGCAACGTGTTCAAATCCGCAGGGGAAGTAATGGACTGGCCCAGGACTTCGTGCAGTTGTGCTGCCATCTCTGCCGCAACGACATGAGCCAATTGACTTTTGCCCAACCCTGGACCTCCCACAAGCAGTGCATGATCGAATTTCCTTGAATCGGACCACGCCGCTTCCAGGGCGACTTCGACCTGGGCTATGACGCTCCGTTGTCCGATTAGGTGCTTTAAGCTTGTCGGCGTTATGTCGTTGAAGTCGGACACCGTTTCTCCTTTGCTTTTGTTTCGTGCCGCTTGGTACAGAGTTTCATGCGTGGCTCGCTTCATGAGGACAGCCGTTTGTGACGGCGGCGATTTTTTGAGTTCGCACTTACCAGGCGATTTTCCAGCGTGGGCGCAGCAATGCCGAAGCGGCGGATTTTTGACTTTGAAACAAGAAGAACGATGGGCATAGGGCAGGGGCGTGTAGGGATGTTACGTCAGCCCTTTTCGACAATAATTAACCCGACCCAAATTATGTCGCACGGTTTGAGCGACTGGCCTTGGGGCATGGTCGCAATCGTGGGACATCCAAGCAGTGACGACCAGGGCCAGTTCTGCCCCAGCTCTTTTTGGTACAGTGTTTCATCACGCCGTTGATGCAAAAAAATCCTCGGGGATGGCGCTCCCCGAGGACCGGCAGGCCGTGCGTTACACGGCCATTGCCAGAGCAGTTTGTAAAGCGTGGCGGTTCATTTCGGCGGAGTCGCCGAACCAAAGCGAATTGAGCCGGTTTTCAGGGTTCTTGCCCCGCTGGTAGCCGAGGTATTCGTTGAGGCCGTTGTAAGCGGCCCAGTAGGTTCCTCGGATTGAAGGCAGATCATTGCCCTGCCCCGACTCGGCCAGCCGAATGATTTCCTCAATGATGTTTCGGGTCCGGGTGCAGATTGTCGGCTGGTTGTCCACCCGCAACACCCGCTTGACGTAGTTGCGTAGATCGTCCTGGTTGATGCTTTTCCGGGCAAGCATGCGGTACTGCTCCGCCGTCGCCTCAAATTGAGAGTTGGCAGTGTCCATGATTTCCCGGATGTTCGAGAGGTTTACGATTACGTCCCGAGTGTGCTTGACCCGAATCAACTTGCTCGCATCAGCTCGGTGCGCCATGCTCAACGTGTTTTGGCAGACCACCCTGACTGGAGTGAAGCCAACCCGCACAGCGAGGCTGCCGTCATGGCTGTGTGACAGCAAAATGAATTTCTCGATTTCATCGCTTTGAGCGATCACAAGCGGATCACGATTCAACTTGGCGAGAACCCAAACCCTTGAACCGCCCCGCAAGCTACCCGCCGTGTTCAGGCTGGCTTCCTTGGCATCCAGAAATGGCTGAAACCAGCCAAAGGCGTCCCGGTTTTGAAGGGGGCAGTAGTGAGGACCGACGACGCCCAGAATCTTGCCGTCCGTTGATCGCCGCACGGCTTTGTTTTCAACTTTTGCCTGCGTGTCGGCGGTAACGAGCGGGATCAGTTCCACACCCCAATCGAGTCCGGCTTTTTGGCAAGCATGCGGCCAATCGTGGAGGTCGCTCTCCTCAAGGGCGGTGCCCAGATTATGCCAAGGGGTCTGACCGATAAACGCCATCGTTTCGATTTCATGCGCCATTGAAACTCTCCGATGAAAGCCTTTTGAGAGAACCAATTTGGTTACCCTTCTGCCTTCTTCGGTACAGAGTTTCATTTGCGTGGATGACTTGCACCACGCCCAGCTGGCGGGAGCCTGCCGACCCAACGCCTCAAATCGCATTCCACTGCGCAAAGAATGAAACACTGTACCAAGGCGACAAAAAATCGGACGTGGACATGGACTCCATCAGTAGCCGTTCGGCTGGCCGTTGCTTTCGGCCAGCCGCTCACGGCAATAATTTCGCCTTCACTCAATTCTCACCACCACGGACGGCATCAAGCCCAACGCCACCAACGCCTCGGTGATTTTTTCACGTGGTGCCCAACCACCCCGGTCGTCCCGGTTTTCCGTGTAGCGGTCCAGACCGTTGTCACTGAACCAGGAATAAACGTCCACATCCCATCTTGCGGGTAGCGCTTTCCTGATCGCCCACATCTCGGAGCGGTAGTTCGCAAGAGTTGCCTCGTATTCACATTCAGCGTAGTCCGACTCGTCCAGGACGGGGTAGTTCTCAAGCGCCTCCTTGATTTTGCAAAACTCCTCAAAAGCTAGCGTGATCGCCCCATCGGGTCCATAAACCCTGATCGAAAGCCCATCCATGTAGCCAACTGCCCAATGCGAATGCCGCTCGAAATCCACATCTGGGTCATCCCCTTCAGTGAAAGGGCGCAGGCGGTCGTTGATTGCTTTTTCGTTGCTCTGTCCCAACAACCCGGCATCACGGCTGCTGCTGTAGGAGACCGCCCAATTCTTGGCGTCTTCCAGGTCAAATGCCCTGCTCCATGCGAAACTGTCAAAGTGCCGCCAATTACCAGCCATTCGAGTGGCGGCAGCAGCCACGTCGGTCCAGTCAATCGCTTGAATTTGGTGCGCCATATTTGCTCTCCAGAGCAGTATTGTTCAGGACACTGCTCCCGCTTGGTACAGAGTTTCATGGCTGCTTTTGTTTCCGCTGACAGGTCAGAGGCCCAAGGACGTTGACGGCCCTGCCAGAACGGTTGGGAGGGAAAAGGGCATAAGCACCCCAGATCTTTTTCCAAACTCCACTTGTTTTCAATCTCATGTTGAACATAAAATGTAATTAACAATAGATAACCTTCGCTAACTTCCTCTCACTGACCACTTTTCAAGTGGTTGCCGGGCTTCCGCCTGGCAAATCAAAAACACTGATCAGTCAATGCAATTTGGAGTTTATACTCCAAAGCGGTTGAGCAAAACAACAAACCGTGGCATCGCTTCAAACACTGCCCTGGACCTTGCAGAAAAAAGTCCCATGCCTTGCTGACAAAAATGTGTCTTTCTGATGATAAATATGCAAAGTGATTACTCACTTAGAACAAGGAGAAACACAACGTGACGCAACAACTATTTCTGATAAGCGAGGTGTCCAGGCAACTGAACGTGCCGCAGCATCGCATTGCCTACCTGTTCATGACGAGGAAGTTGCCCGAGCCGCAGTTGCGGTTGGGGAACCGCAGGGTTTTCACGCTTGCCGACGTGCAGCGAGTGGCCAAGGCACTCGGCCGGACGGAGGTCAAGTGAGAATGCCTTTCGGAAAGCACATGGGCGAGGAACTGGACGACATTCCCAAGCCCTACCTCCAGTGGCTGCGTCGGCAAGAGTGGCTCGGAGGGTGGCTGCTGAGGGAAATTGTCGCAGTGCTGAGCAGCGACGCTGCCACCAACTCGGACGAGACGTTTGAGGAGGCATTGAAGAAGGTGAAGGAGGCAGAAAATGGCTGACTTGATTCTGGGGCTGTTTTCAGTCTACCCGTCCGGCAACATCGGCCAAGAGATTCGTGACGCCGACGGCAAAATCATCGCCTGGACGACAGATGCCTGGGTTGCACAGGTGATTGCACGACTGCTGAGTGAAAATGACCATTTGTTGACCACCGGGAACTTGAAATGCAAAGCGGTGCCGGACGGACCGGCCGGTCCGGTAGTGTTATCAAACGAAATGCGGAATTGCTAAGTAGCCAAAAATCTACTTTTTATCAATGAGGAGCCAGAAATGAAGTATTTGACGAAAGCGAAACTAACCGCCGTGAACAATCGAGCCAAGAAAGTGGGCGGCAAGTACATCGATCCTGCCTTTGTGGCGCAGCTTCCTGATCGGTTCAAGTATCCCGCATGCGTGGCTTTACCCATCCCATTGGTAATGGGCTGGTTGCGGTGCTGGGTAACGATTGGGGCCGATGATCCAGTCATCAGTGAGAATATCCACACCTTGTTGGTCGATATTCAAGCGAAGGTGTTCGACAAATTACCGTCCCCACCTGAGAGGGCAACCGTTGAAGAATTGTAAAAAAATCCCCGCCGGTCATTAAAATCGGCGGGGCAACACCATAGATAGTGTCATGAAACAAGCATCATATATATCAACATCAGGTCAGAAAATAGTCAGTCTCGCAGAAAAAACATGGCAAGTTTTTTCGCCATACCTCGGACGCTATCAATGGGCTATGGACGACCCTAGCCATTCGCCTCGTGCCGTCGAGATCGCCCACGCTATCCTGAATCATGGCAAGCCGGGTGCCTGCACATTCTACCGACCAGAATACAAGTACATCCTCCCCGTCCACAAGGACTTCGACACTTTCGACTTCACTGCAGTACCCGCATTGAACAAGCCCAAGGTGCTGGAACTGGCACGCGGAGACTGGATCGAGCAGCGCGCCAACGCCTGCTTCATCGGTAGTCCCGGAACCGGAAAAACGCACTGTGCCATTGCCCTGGTCCTGGCGGCGTGCCGGCAAGGCCAGCGCGTGCGCTTCTACACCGCGGCCGCACTGGTGACGCGCCTGGAGGAGGCGCAAAAGCAGTACCAGCTCGACCGAGTACTGGGCCAGTTGGACCGGACCGACCTGCTTATCTGCGACGAATTAGGCTATCTGTCGTTCAGCAGGGCAGGGGCCGAGCTGTTGTTCCAGGTGTTCGCCGACCGCTACGAACGCAAAAGCCTCCTGATTACGAGCAACCTGGCGTTCAGCGACTGGGGCCAGGTGTTCCAGGGCGAGCGCATGACGGCGGCGCTCTTGGACCGGTTGACGCACCGCTGCCACATCTTTGAGATGAATGGCGAAAGCTTCCGCTTCCGGGAGTCGATGAAAAGTAAGAAGAGCAAGAAAGGCGACTGAGCGCCTGTCGAACCGCCGCTAAGGTGCAGCTTGGATTTTTTAAGGCATGGCTCCGGTGTCCGATGACGGTGGCAGCCCACTCGCCCACCAGCGTGGAGCGAGGGGCCAGCGCCATCGGGGCACCATCAACCGGGCTATCCCTTATCGGGTTGCGTCCCCGCAGAGCCCGACTCCGTTTCACCCGGCGGCCCGAAGGTAGCAACCACGCTCATCCCGAACAAGAGCAACGACCAGGAGCAGGGCAAGGCAGCCCACTTCTGGTAGTGAACCCCTGAACCCAGGTGGGTCCCTTTTGCTTGCCGATGTGGGTCCCTTTTGCTTGCCGATTACCAGCGATGAAATGGGGGCTTGGGCAGTACTTCCCCTTCCTGGGACTCTGGAAAGCAAAAAAGCAAGTTTCTCAACCAGGTCCCGTAGAACTGACGTGTTTCTTTCGGAAAGAGAGAAAGAGAAGAAAGGAACAACACAACACTTTATTGCGTCGGCAATCCATCGAAACAACGGTTATTGATCGCTGGAGAAGGTCCAGGCCACCACCCTTGCCCGTTGGGGTGATTTGAAGGCGAAAATCGGCGGAACAGGCGGCTCAAATCGGATGAGGACGGGGGATGGTGCGTGAATTGATGTGATTTTGCCAGTTTTGCCCGACAAGCAAGCGTGATTGAGGGGGCGGCGAATCAAGTTGGGTAAATTTGATGCTGGATTCGATGCAACATTCCCGAGGTCGCAAGGCGGCCAAGCAAAGAGAGCGAATCAACAGCGGTTGCTTTGATCATTTGGTCCACAGAAAAGAAGCATGGACATTGCGGAATCGGTTTCTTGCTTGCTTGGTGTCCTGTCGTCATGGTTCGAGCTGCTGTTTTGACGCCAGGGCCTTCCATCGCTTTTAATGGCATCTTCTCCCCGCCTGGGCGTCTCGAAGCCCGCCACAAGCGTTCCTGGGCTGTCTGGCAGGGCATCGTTGCATTGCGGGCATAACCCGCCAACTATTGGCATTGGCGTTCTATGAAGTTGTCAAGTCGACAAGTTGCCATCTGCCCGCAAGATCAGATCGCTGGCCGTCGTGATGACAGCCGTTGGCTCGGGCTGTTCAACGTCTGACGAACTGCTGCTTATGAAAAAAGGGCTGCGATTCATGAACCAGAATTTTCAAGTGTCGTGTTTCGGCCCCGACTTTGTTTACTTGCGCCGTCGGGGATAACCACCGATTTATCATTTTTTACCCTCTTCGGAGCCAAGCGGCAAAGTCCTCGCCAGACGAAAACCGAGGAAGAAGCTCCCTGACGTCGGCACACAACCGAAACGGGAGGCAGAGCGCAGGAGCGGCCATTCATCGTTGAACGCACCGCCCCGCAACACACGGCTACTGTTACTATTTATATATGCATTATCCTCTATATCCTCGGTCGCCTTCCCATCGCCTCCTTTGACATACGACTTGAAAACATCTTGACACCAGTCCGAAGCGTTTCCATGCATGTCAAATAGCCCAAGGTCATTCGGTTTCAGCGACCCCACTGGATGGCTCTTGCCCAATGAGTTTGTGGAAAACCATGCATACTTGGCAAGCAGGTCGTCCGGCTCACCAAATGAATACGCCGTTTCTGCACCAGCTCGGCAGGCATACTCCCATTCAGCCTCCGTCGGCAGACGATAGCCTGTTCGGTGCAAATAATTGGGAGCCATATTCAGTTTATCATACTCGCCATATTGTGCCTTTTGCATTGCTGCAGCCTTCCATCCCACTGGCCAGGGAGTTGGCAAACTTCCAGCCTGCCCGACTGCCGAAACAACATCCAGCACGACCGCCTCCGTGTTCGGAACGTAACACCACTCCTCCTTCCGTATCCCCTCCTGCTCACTCAGCCAGTTGCAATACGCCGCCGCATCGTACCAGATCACCGTGTTCACCGGACAGTCGCTTGACGGTGCAAACTGCTCCAATTGCCTATGTATAATGCGAGATCGCAGGAATTCCTCCACCGTCACTAACTTCGAGGCAATGGCGAAACTGCGACCAATCTGCACCCGGTGACGCCTGCTCGTTACTCCACCTGTCCAGACCTCCGCCGCCTCTGATTCCTTATCTCTTTCACCCATCCAAAACTCGCCCGCCTTTGGTACGACCATCATTGTCTGGCCTTGACCATTGATGTACCAATCCCGTTTACCTTCCACCTTACGGGTCGCCAACCCTTTTTCGATTGCCTTCAATTCGTCCGATGCTTCCCATCTTCGTAGCAGCCATTCGGCGGCTCCGTGGATGCCGGGATCAACGTCGTCCCCATAAAGGTGCAGCAACCCGGGCAACTGGTTCCGTCGTTCACGCAATGACAAACGGTCCACAGCAAATCCACCGAGGCACAACAGAATCGCCCGCCTGGCGGATACTTCTTTCTCATTGTCCAACCTGGTGGTCAGCAGTTTAGCATCGACACCACCTGGACCCAATTGCTCAATAAGATAGCTTCGCAACGTCGGATCAGGACTGTGCTTCAACAGCGGCCACACCTTCTCGCCTTTGTCCATGACCAAGAGGGCCGTGCCGATATTGGCTTGTTTCTTTGCCAGGGCGATTTTGGCCTCTACCGAAGCGTCGGAGGCGATTTTCTCGTCCAACTGCTTTTCCAGCCGGGCATACGCATCTGGGGTGTCGGCGGCGTAGCTTCCATACGCTCTGACAATCAATCTTCTTTCCGTTATGCTGCGTTTCTCGTCCATAAGAAAGTCAGCGAGCGGCGGGATCAGCCATCTCTTTACATCCTTCAAGGCATCCGTCCATTGGTCAATTACAAACGGCTCCTGGATCACCAGCGTTCCCGCCACGTCTTTACTTACATTCTCCCACCGGGGGTCGTCAGGAGCGAATGTAGCCAACGCACAGGCTGCACGAAAGCGTTCTGCCTGATCCTTCTTCGGGTTCTCCAACAACGTCCATAATCGCTCGGTCAAGTCTGCCTTGTGGTCTAATAATTCCTGCCGAATCACGACCACTTCCTGCGGCTCGCCGCCGAGGAGTCGCTTGTACAGATACTCCACCTGCCCGGTGTCTACCGGCAACAGAGCAAGGCTTGCATGTAGTTGCTTGCGTTCGTTTTTGTCATTTGCGGCCTGGGCATAGGCATCTTGCAAGAGAGGATCAACCCAATGACGATAGGGAGCCATGTCTTTGACGATGCCCGGTACTTCTGCCGTCGTGGCATCCATCAGACGATCTCGGTATCGCCTTGCCTCTGACCGGCCAATACCTTCCCAACTTCCCAAACCAATCAAGGCAATCAGCACACCAACCAGCGCCGCACGCACCACATGATAACGGCTCGCCTTCGCCATCATCTTGCGTTGCGCCGGCGTCCAGTTTTTTTTCGCCGTCAGCCAACAAATTTGCAACCATTGCAGGAGCGAAGGCAATTGGCGGTTCTCTGGCCGAGCGTTCCATACCGCCGCCCGATCCGCCAGCAGGAGTTCCACCCGGCCACGGCGAGTTTCCTTTTGCTTGCGTGTCAGCCAATCTCGTAGCGCCGGCACGAGGTAGTCGTGCGTGAGTTGGTAATATTTTTGTCCCGGCTGGGCTTGGTAGGTGGATTCGTCCGCCCCTTCCTTTCCATCAGGGTCGGTCGGCGTGATGAGCCGGATTTCACTATCGAGAATCCGGATCAGATCGTCAAAGTCCTTCAGACGGTTCCCATGGCCCGACGCATTCTGAAGTTCGCCATAGGACCGCATGTGGCCCTTGATGTCCGTGCCGGATTCGGGGAGCATCGCTTTCAAAATGCTCCTGGCAGCCTTCTGGTGATAGCGATGTTCGGGAGGAGCTGTGTTAGCGCTGAAAGTCTCTTCGAGGAACGTGACGCCCACGCCCTCCGTGCCGCCGACTTCCTTCAAGGTATCAGGCGTCCACGCCTTCCCCTTCATCATCTCCGCAAACAGGGCCAATCGCACCGAAATGACTTTGCCTTCCTGGGCTAAGTCCGACACGGCTTGTTTCAAGAACGCCTTTTGTTCCTTGGTCGTTTCGCCGCTGCTCTCGGGCAGCTTGCCGAGGGCACGGCCAAATGCGGCCAACACTTTCCTGGCGTGGTCCATGTCGAAGAGATCGACCGGCGCACTGTTTTGCCCTTCGAGTAGCCGAATCTCCAGTTCCCGCATGAACCGGGTCGCTGCCATCCAGAAATCATCCCGCACCATGACCACGCACTGCACCCGGCCACCGTCACACTGACGCAGGGCTTGCACCAGTTCGGTGTTTTGCTCTTCCTTCTTCGAATGCAGCCATTGTTCAAATTGGTCCAAAACGATCAGCACTTTCTTGCCCACAGGAATATCTTGTCCTCGTCGCAGTACGACAAGCGTCTCTTTCAGACCCAAATTGTCAGGTAGTGCTGGACAGCGTTTCCGCAAGCCGTGCAGCAGCCTTTCTTCTGTTTCCTCAGCAGTGGCTTCGACATAAACGGCGATAACTTGGTCGGACAGTCGGGGCAGCAACCCCGCCTTCACCAGCGACGATTTACCACAACCGCTAGGCCCATAGATCAAGCCCACCGTGAAAGTGTTGTCAGCGTCCTTTTCCTCGATCCTGCTTTTCCAAAAGCGAATGCTGTCTGGCAATCCGTCTCGGTCACGAGGACCAGGCAGCAGGTCGAGGAAAAAGTCGGCGTCGTGTGCGTCGAAGGATCGTAGCCCTTTCGGCACAATCTTTGGCGCTTGGCGGTCCGAAGACGGAGTTGGAGTAGTAGCCGAGACTGCACCAGACCGGCGTGATGCAATCGAAGTCGATGGCTGCTGCGGAACTGGCATGATCGAAGGCGAACCGACGCCTTTCCCAACATTTCCAGCAGGAGTTTGTTGGGCCAAGAAATGCCGCAAATCTTCGGCCATGTCCATTGCAGTCGAGTATCGCTCTGAGGCTCGCTTCGACAGGGCTTTCAGGCAAATACGGTCCAGTTCTTTCGGGATCAGGTCGTCAATCTGCCGAGGCGGTTTTGGTTCATCGGCAACGATCTGAATGAGAACTTCAATCATGTCACCCCGAAAAGGGCGTCGGCCAGTGAGCAGTTCGTAGAAGACCACGCCCAGGCTGAAAATGTCCGAGCGGCCGTCCACCCGATGGCCTTCGCCGTTGGCTTGTTCGGGACTCATGTAGGCGGGTGTGCCGCAAACGCCACCGCCCTTGCCGTAATCCTCTTCCTTGAGGGCAAGCCCGAAATCCGCCACATACGCCATGCCGGACTTGTCAATCAAGATGTTGCCCGGCTTCACGTCCCGGTGAACTAATCCCCGCTTGTGGGCGTAGTGCAACGCCTCGGCCACGGTCGCCACCAGTTCGACCGTTTCTTGGGTCGAAAGGCGGGACTCCTGGAGCCTGGTGGCGAGGTCGGTGCCGTCAATGAATTTGGAGACAATGAAGCACAGGCCGTCGTCACTTCGGCCCACGTCATGAACTGGGACGATATGCGGGTGGTCCAGACTGGCCACTATTCTGGCTTCCGCTAGGTAGGCTTCGGCGTCTTCGGGCTTGGAAATACGTTCCCGGTGCGGCACCTTGATGGCCACAAGGCGCTGCAACTGGTCGTCGTAAGCGAGGTAAACCAGCCCAAAGCCACCTTCGCCAAGCACCTTCTCAATGCGATAGCGCCCGATGTGGCTGGGCGTGGATCGAGCGGGCACGGGTAGGTCTTGTTCCCATTTTGGTCCGTCAATAGTCAGGTCGCCTTCGTTCATGGCTCATGCCGCCCCTTGCCACGGGGTTTCGCCGCATCACGTAAAATAACCCCAGCAGGTTGGATAAGCCAGAGCTGGGTTGGTGGTGGCAGCTAAATCGCTTAACCTTCCGTCCGGGAAACTCCCACCTCGGGTCGTTGGTGAAGATGGCTGCTCGGCTCCTTTTTGACCAAGTCGGGCAGGCCAGTGTAGCTAGTGGTCATGCATCCCTCCGATCAGAAGGCTAGTCAGGCCTGTACAACCAAGCCGAGCTTCCAATCCCAGAGCCTTGGTTCGATCCGTTTCCGAAAAAGACTGGCCATTCCAACTAACCCAGATGTTTCTCAATATGCCGAGGCGATTATGGCCACATTGATGCCGAAGAGAAGGACGCCACCGATCTCGGCCCATCAACGCAAACTGAATTCGTGAATAAGCCGCCCCCCGTCTTGTCGATCCTTTCCTGCCATTCACGACGATGAGGAATCCGTTGCTGAAAAAGGCTCAGGGTCTATCCAATAAATGATGGAGCATGTATAGTAGAATCGAAGCCCAATCCTATGGTTGAAAGGATCAACAAATGGCGAAAGAATCGGCACTTCGAGAGCCGGAACGAGGCGAAAAATCGACGCTGATCCGAGAGTTACTTGCGAAGTATCCAGAAAAGAGAAACTCGGAACTCGCTGCAATGTACCTGGCCAAAATGCAGGCGATGAAGGTTAAGGAAGATCGAGACTTGGCGAAGATCGCACAATCCTTCGCCCAGGAGAAGAGCGCAGCAAAGAGTCGCCAGGAAACGCCAGCATCCAAACCTGCGGCAGTTGCAACGACCCCAGTGGCCAAGCCCGCAACGGCAACGGCGGTAAACGGGGCCAAGGAGACGGCCACCATGTCAGCGTTGAAGCAATTGGTGGGCTTGATTGGCAAGGATGGTGCCAAGAAGCTCGTCGATTCGCTTTGATCTTGGCCTGACGGTTGCAAGACCTCAGCCTTGTAGGCGGATGCAGTCGGATCAACACCACCCGCTAAGTTGGATTCGGCACGGGAGAGCGTCACTGTTGCCTATTTCTTGCCTTGGATCAGCGTGACCTGGCGCTTCTCCCTACTCTCCACTTGCTGGCCGACTGTGATAAAAAGTGAGCCTTCCTTCGCTACGGCGTCGGCGTAGTCGGGGACGCCCTTCGGGTAGGTCGCTTCTGCCGTAGGGTTCTTGGCAGCCGTTCCATTCACGATAGGTGGGCCAAATGTGACTGTCACCTTTGGGATGTCAGCCACCGGCCTCTGCCGACCGTAGACTTCAATGAAGTTCGCCACCTTCTGGTCGAGAACCAACTTGTCGCCCTTGAATCGCAAACCACCGACGAACAGGTTCTCGTCCTTTTCGTGCGAGTACACGAATGCTCCAACCCAGGTGTAGGGCTTGCCGTCGATCATTTCCCGGTCCATGCGGATTAGCCGATAAGTGTACTTGCCCTTCTTCCACTCGAAAGGCCGGCGCACGCTCACGAAGTCCCCCTCATGGCCCGAACTCTGAAAATAACCACCCTCGGAGGGTCGGATGGCGTCTTCGCTTCTTTCGCCCCACATGGAAAAGAGGAAGCCTGGGCCGATGGTACGGAGTTTCTGGTCCTTTTTGGTGTATCCATCCGCTTGCGTCTGGATGCCGCCGTAGAAGTCCGTCTTGCTAAGATGGGCCAGGCCGATGGGTGCGATGTAAAGATTCACGGAAGAAGGCACGTCATCGCTGATCGTCACTTCCACTGCCAGACTCTCGAACGGTGTCTCCTGGCCGATGTCCCACCAAGTATCGATCAGATGCCAGGGCTTGGGGGAATATTTCTTCTCGTCCTTGGCAGGTTGGTCCTCTCCTGTTGCTGGGCAGAGGCTCAAGACGAAGAATGCCAGGAGCACGAAGAAGTGGTTGCGCTGCATGAACCAGAATCCTGAAAAATCGTGGTTTCAGCACCAACTTTGTTTATAGCGCCGTCAAGGATAAGTACCAAATTATCATTTTTGACACCCTGCGGGGACAAGTGGTAAAGGCGTAGAAGAGTCAAGGGGCAATAGTCCTCGCCAGACGGAAACCGTAGCCGTCGCTCCGGTACGACGGCACTACGCTGTAACGGTCGGCAAACCGCACGTACGACGCTTGACTGCCGAACGAGCCGCCCCGCAACACACGGCTACTGTTCCTATTTATATCTGTAATATCTTCTATATCCTCGGTCGCCTTCCCATCGCCCCCTTTGACATACGCCTTGAAAACATCTTGACACCACTGCCAGGCGTTCCCGTGCATGTCAAATAGCCCAAGGTCATTCGGTTTCAGCGACCCCACGGGATGGCTCTTGCCCAATGAATTTGTGGTAAACCACGCATACTTGGCAAGCAGGTCGTCCGGCTCACCAAATGAATACTCCGTGTCTGCACCGGCTCGACACACATGCTCCCATTCCGCCTCGGTCGGCAAACGATAGCCCGTCCGATGCAAGTAATTGGGCGACATCTTCAACTCGCCATACCGGCCCTTTTGCATTGCTGCAGCCGCCCATCCCACTGGCCAGGGAGTTGGCAGACCAGCCTGCCCCACTGCCCAAACAACATCCAGCAATGCCGCCTCCATGTTCGGAACGTAACACCACTCCTCCTTCGGAATCCCTTCCTGTTCACTTAGCCAGTTGCAATACGCCGCCGCATCGTACCAGTTCACGTTGTTTACCGGGCAGT